>OHFX01000003.1_pt1 | contig 257434 bp, 226 predicted proteins | sample 1567691 | NCBI WGS metagenome assembly OHFX01 (sample SAMEA3879552, study PRJEB24766) | human gut metagenome | biome: human-associated habitat; feature: feces | place: USA | collected 1985/1987 | reverse complement strand
TTATTTATATAATATATTGTGCACGCAGCAACATGCTCGTGTTGTTATAGATGCGCTTTGTTATCTTTGTTATAATGAATTATATCACAAAAACGCACAGCGGCGCAAGCGATGTGTAAGTTTGCAGTGTATGCAGGCGCTGAGCATACATGTTCGTTGAGCATACATGTTCGCTGAACATGCTCTAAGCAGTTCAAACAGCATTATAATTATAGCGGTCAGCAGAAAACGTATCATAGGCGCGAAGATGAAACAAAGATATCAGAGCCGCTGAGGCTGTACGACTATATAATATTTAATAACGTAATAACGTACGCACGAGCACACGAGAGCTGTCGCTAAGTAACGTGTACAAGTTATGCGTGTGCCGTTTATGTACACGACGATATGCGTGATACGTGCCGGTGATATGCATGATATGCGTATTATGTACACTTTAAGACACTTGCGCAGCCATAAAACAACGTCATAAAGATATTACGGCACAGCCATGCAAAGAAGTGTCTAAGCGATATACACGCCGTTTTTCTCCCCTTATGTTCGCTAAATTTTAATTTAGCGAACATTGATATATACATACTCCTGTGCTTCTGCCCATGCCCCTCATAACATTTGCGCAAACCATACTTCATATTCGCATGCTGATAACTTATTTATATTTAAGCTTTATATTTAAGCGCTCACCTGCATATCGCATATGAACTATCATGCATGCTTGCAGCTTATATGCGCAATTCTTAGTTGCTTTAGCATAAGCCAAAAAGCCGGCATATAACCGCCGGCTTTTATGATTCATTTTATAATTTTTATAATTTTATAATTTCTGATTGCCGTCACTTGAGTTCAACTATCGTCACGCCGTCTTCGCCTTCGCCATACAAGCCTTTTCGCATCGACGCCACAGACGGATGCTTTTTAAGATGGTTCCTAACTGCGGTTTTAAGCGCTCCTGTGCCTTTTCCATGTATAATGGTCACAACTTTATTTCCGCTAAGCACGGCTCTGTCAAGGAATGAATCAAGCTCATACAGTCCCTCGTCAACCGTATATCCTCTGATATCAAGTTCCAGCTCCGGACGCCTTGTAGCGCGGCTTTCAACGCCTTTTGTGCTTACACGTCCGCTTGACGAGTCACCTTTTGTATTTTTTGATATATTCTTGTTATTGAACGTTACGTTCTTTTCAACAAGTCTGAGTTTTGAGACGTGAACCTTAGTTTTCATAATGCCGACCTGAACCATACAGTTGCCCATGCTGTCCGGAGGCGAAATGAGTATTCCGGACTTGTTTCCGTCCTTTATAAGCACGTCGTCGCCCTTTTTCAGGGGTCTGGGCAGCGTATAGTTATCCGCCTCGTACTCCCCAAGCTTTGACGCTTCATTGTAAAGGCTGTTGATTTCAGACCGATATTTTTGCTGCTGTTGCGAGACGATCTTTGAAAACTCGGCTTTGTCTTTTGCCTTCTTTGCATCTTCAAGCTCATCCATAAGTCGTCTTGACTGCATGCTTACTCGATCAATAATATCCCTCGCCTGACGTTTTGCCTTATTAAGCTCTTCGTCCTTTTGCGATGCAAGCACTTCCCTTTCCTTTTCAAGCTCTTCTTTAAGCTCCTGTGCCTGACGCTTATATTCCTGAGCAAGCTTTGTGTTGTCCTCAAGCTCTCTCCTTGCAGATTCAAGCTTTGAAATGACATCCTCAAAGTGCTTAGACTCGCCGCTGAGCATGGATTCCGCGCGTTCGATTATATCATCGTCCAGCCCCAGACGCTTTGATATTGCAAAGGCGTTTGACTTTCCGGGTGAACCTATTATCAATCTGTAGGTCGGCTGCAAGGTCTTTATATCAAACTCGCACGATGCATTCTCCACACCGTCTGTCTCAAGAGCGTACATTTTAAGCTCCTGATAGTGAGTTGTAGTGACAAGCTTTGCACCTGTACACTTGATTTTTTCAATAATAGCTACAGCAAGCGCCGCGCCTTCAACAGGGTCAGTTCCGGATCCAAGCTCATCGATTAAGACAAGCGATTTGTAATTCACCTTGTGAAGTATATCCACTATATTCGTCATATGCGACGAGAAGGTAGACAAGCTCTCTTCAATCGACTGCTTGTCCCCTATGTCAACTAAGACATCCTCAAACACGGTTATCTTGCTGCCGTCAGACACAGGTATCAAAAGCCCGCACATCGTCATAAGGGTCAACAGTCCCACGGTCTTTAAAATAACCGTTTTACCGCCTGTGTTGGGTCCGGTTATGACAAGCGCATCATAGCTTTGACCTATTGAAAAATCAATAGGCACCACTTTTTTAGGGTCGATAAGCGGATGCCTTGCCTTTTTTAAAACTATCTCGCCGTCATCCGAAACCTGCGGCATTGCTGCGGACATCTTTGCCGCGAGGTTTGACTTGGCAAAGTACAGGTTGAGCATTACGCATGTATCATAATTTGATATCAATTCATTTGCGAAGCCGGCGCAATCGGAAGAAAGCTCTTTTATGATTCTTTGAATTTCCTCCTGCTCCTTGCCTTTAAGTATCCTTATTTCGTTGTTTGCCTCTACAACAGCCATCGGCTCTATAAAATATGTCTGTCCGCTGGCGGATGTATCGTGAACAAGTCCCGGAACGTTATTTTTATGCTCTGATTTTACAGGCAAAACGTATCTTCCGTCTCTCATAGTTACAAGGCTGTCCTGCAAGTACGCCTGCGTATCCGAAGACCTGATCATTTTGTCTAATGTGTCGCGTATTTTTGTTCCCGCCAATGTGAGTTTTCTTCTTATTGACGCAAGCTCCGGACTGGCAGAATCAAAAAGTTCGTCCTCACTCGCAACCGAGTTTATTATCTTGTCATAAAGCCACTTGTTATCAAACAACGCCTCAAAAAGATAATCAAGGCTAAAGCTCTCGTCTGAGAATTGTTTGCGCCATGATTTGAGCGACTGCGTTTGAGACAGCAGCTTTGAAACGTCCAAAAGCTCTTTTAAAGACAGCTCTGAGCCGCTCTGCGCCCTCCTTGCGGTCACTGCAACATCGGGGAAGTTTATAAAATTAGGAGAGCCGAATCTAACTGACACGCTCAGTGCATCAAACGTCTTTTTGACCTCGCGGCGAACCTCGTCAATATCCGTAGATGGCTCAATTTCAAGCGCAGCCTTTGATGACGCGTCATTTGAGCACAGCTGCGAAAGCATTTCAAGTATTTTATGCAGCTCTAATGTTTTATATTGTTCTTTCATAAGTTTATACCGTCAATTAAAATTAGTCTTTTTTATTTATCAGTGATTTATAAAAATCAAGCGTTTTAAAATTCCTTCCGAGTTGGACGAGGACGTACCTCTCCGTTACCCTTGAAAGCTGCGGCTGATACAGCTTGGAAATCTTGAATTTAAATATTTCAGCCATATCGGAAAGCGCTATCAACCTCAAAGCGTGCAGCACAGGCATATTTATCTGCTCGCAGTTTCTCAGGTCGGTAAGCGGACAACATACCTCGCAATAAAGCTTTCCGGATGCAAGGTCAAACTGCATGTACGGAGCTAAATATCTATAGCACTCGCAGCATCCTATCAGGTTTGGAACAAGACCTATCTCGCTCATTAGTCTCATTTCAAAGACGGATTTAAGCATTTCGTTTGTTCGCGTTCCCTTTGATAAAAAGTGCAGTGTGTTGAGTATAAGCCTCAGAACCTCATAGTTTGCCTCACCTTTCGGGCAGGTGTAAAGAAGCAGCTCGCAAAAGTAGCTTGCAAGCGCAAATTTTTCTATGTCAAGCCTGATGTCATAAAACATCCTTATAGGCTCGGCGCTGTTTAGGATATAATAATTTCTTCCCTCTGTTACGCAGTATTTGGCATAGCAAAAGCACTGCGAAACCGATGCGTTTTTAGCGTTTGCCTTTTTGACGCCCTTTGCGCAAACTTCAACAAGGCCCTCTGTGTCAGACAGAATGCTGAGTATTTTATCGTTTTCGCCCGACGCGCGTTCTCTTATTACAAGCCCGTTTACCGTCAACATATGTCATCGCCTGCCGATCAATCGTTTGCAAGCCCGAAGTTTTTAATAAGGGCTTCCCTGTTCCTCCAGCCCTCTTTTACCTTTACCCAAAGCTGAAGGTTTACCTTAATCATAAAGAACCGCTCCATGTCCTCCCTTGCAAGCCTGCCAACAGTCTTGAGCATGGATCCGCCCTTGCCTATTACTATGCCTTTGTGAGAATCTCTTTCGCAGTATATAACTGCGCTAACATCCATAACGCCCTCGCCGTATTTGTTATCATGCTCGCTTAGGCTCTCTATTTCCACGGCAATACCGTGAGGGACCTCGTCAGAAAGCAAATTCAAAAGCTTTTCGCGAATAATCTCTGATATTATGACCTTTTCGGGCTGGTCGGTAAACTTGTCATCGGGGAAATAATGCGGGCCTGTAACAGCAAACTGCTCCAGCTCGTCAAGGATTATATCAAGCCCGTCGTCGCTTATCGCGCTTACCGGTATAACTCCTTTAAAGTCATACATCGAGGAATATTCGCTTATTATCGGGATGAGCGCTTGCTTGTCCTCGAACAAATCCACTTTGTTTACCACAAGTATTACAGGAGCTTTTGACGCCTTTAACGACTTCAGCAGCGCCTGCTCGGGCTTTCCCGGTTTCTTTTGAGGGTCTACCACCAAAAGTGCCGCATCGATTGAGCTGACAGATTCGTTTATCGCATTTATCATGTGTTCAGACAGCTTGTCCCTCGTCTGATGCATTCCGGGGGTGTCTATGAATACATATTGAATACTGCCCTTTGTAAGCACTCCGGTTATTTTTGTCCTTGTCGTCTGAGGCTTTGAGCTGACAGCAGCTATCTTTTCCCCTATTAGAGCATTTAAAAGCGACGACTTGCCCACATTAGGCCTGCCGACAATAGTGACAAAAGCCGTCTTTGTGTCACCGTGCTCTGTTTTTATCTTTTCAGCATTGCTCATATGCTCACATCCTCGTCATCTGACTTTATTTTAACTGATGTTCAGTTTTGAAATAATCGCTCTTTCCTTGCTCCTCATCAGCTCGGTTTCCGGACTGTCCTCGTCGGGATGATCATACCCTAAAAGGTGAAGCATCGAATGCACGACCAAAAAAGCAATCTCCCTTACCGTTGAGTGTCCAAGCTCGCTTGCCTGCTCCGCCGCACGCTCCGTAGATATTATTATGTCGCCAAGCTCGTAACATCCGCTGTCCGGATTGATATCATACTCTCTGTTATCAGCCAAGGGAAAAGACAGCACGTCGGTTGGCGCGTCGATGTTTCTGAACTCCTTGTTTATTTCCCTGATTCTCGCATTATCAACGAAGCTCACGCTTATTTCGCTGTTTTGATCGAAGTCCGCCTCATACAGACTCTGCATGCAGCAGTCTTTTATGAGCTTTTTAAACTCCGGAGTGATCTTGACAAGCTTTTGCTCGTTGTTAAATGAAACTCTAAGCTTTTTCATTTATCTGCGCATCCTTTCGTTGTTGTAACGCTCGTAAGCCTTTACGATGTCCTGAACAAGCTTATGCCTTACAACGTCCTTTTCGCTGAAGTAGTTTATGCCTATATCGTTCACGTTCTTTAAAACCTTTACCGCTTCAATGAGTCCCGACTTTCTCGGATCAGGCAGGTCTATCTGCGTGACGTCTCCGGTTATGACCATTTTGCTGTTGAATCCGAGCCTTGTCAAAAACATTTTCATCTGCTCCGGAGAAGTGTTCTGGGCTTCGTCAAGTATCACAAACGCATCATCTAATGTTCTTCCTCTCATATAGGCAAGAGGCGCAACCTCAATACTTCCGCGCTCCTGATACTTAGCAAACGACTCTGCGCCCAGCATTTCAAAAAGTGCGTCGTAAAGAGGCCTTAAATACGGGTCAACCTTAGTTTGAAGGTCGCCGGGCAAAAAGCCGAGCTTTTCTCCCGCCTCAACAGCAGGTCTTGTGAGTATGATTTTGTTTATTTCGTGCGAGCGAAACGCCCTTACAGCCATTGAAACCGCCAAAAACGTCTTGCCCGTTCCGGCGGGACCGACTCCGAAGGATATTGTGTTTTCTTTTATCGACTCAATGTATTTTTTCTGACCGAGAGTTTTGGGCTTGATTATCTTTCCGGCAGAGGTTACGCATATTCCCCCGTCGGACAAATTGGCTATATCTTCAGCACCGGTTTCATCCGCCATGGATAAAACATATCTCACCTGCTGCTCTGTTATGTCATCGCCGTTTTCGGCAATTTTTAAAAGAGCGCTTATGCAGGAATACGCTTTGTCCACATCAGCCTGGTTTCCCGCTATCTTTATATCAGACCCGCGGGTTATGACGTTTACATTCAAGTCGTCCTGAATAAGCCTGATGTTTTCGTCGTGGCTTCCGAAAAGATTTAACACGTGGTTTATGTTTGTAACTACAATAGATTTCTCAGTCATTTAATCGTCCTTTCAAAGCAAGCTGTAAATACCTATAAAATTATATCAGTTATCGAGCCACAATACAATATCAATAATTTACTGCTTAGTGAAAATAGGGCTTTCCTCAGCTATATCGCCCCTTAGCTTATACATGACATTCATCTTTACAACACCGCCGTCAGACGTGTACTCAATCACACGGCTTAGTATCTGCTCATCCCTCAGTATTGTTGCTTCGTAATTTGCAAGCCGTGAGTTTAACAGCTCTTTTGCCTCGCCCTCCGTATACTTCATTATGCTTTTTATTTTTTCAGTGTACTCGGCAGTTTTTATTCCTATGGGAAGTGTAATGCCAAACAGCTTTACATGTGATTCTGACACCTTCACATCATAGCTTTTATTAGTATTATGCGAAAAAGACAGCGGTATGTCAAGCTCAAACAGCATAAGATACTTTTCCGTCGTCTTATCGCCATCCGACAAGACGGTTTCATATAACGGCTGAGAAAATTCCACCTCTGTTTCATACTCAGCTATAACGCTTGCTATAGAGTGATAATAATACGCAATCCCGTTTTTGTTCTCAACTATTCCGCTTACAAGCAGGTCGCCTTTTTTAACCGCCGTGCCCACAAGGGAGCAAAACTCCCCTACCGGAACTGTTGCGCTTACGATTACACCGTCCCTTGCCGCTACAATGTTACATGGCATTCTCTTTTCATCTGTCTCAACTCTGTTTGTCATCATGCTGACGTTTACGGTTACAACCGGTCCGCTGTGACCTATTGACGCCCATGCAACATCGTCCGAAAGCTCTACGAGCTTAGACCCTATGACTAAAAAGTCGAGGTCAGGTATGTATGCGCCCGGCTTAACGCCCTCCTGAGCAACCAGATCGCGAATTTCCCGCTCTGTTTGCTCGTCGCTTGCTCCTACTATGCGGACTTTTAAAGTGATATTAGAAAGAAAATATATTAAGATTGCGCACATGACTGCGCCTATTGCAATACCGTACCGTTTGGCGTATCGCTTGAAGTAAAAATAAGCGCCCTCTTTTGAAACAACCTCTGCGCAAAATCCGTATTTATCGCAAATGGCGAGTATCTTTTTTCTCTTTAGCGGCGAGCATTTTACATATATGCTGTCTCCAGCTGTGTCAAGTGAAATACCTATACACTCTTTTGTAAGTTTATCTAATATAAGTGACGTGTCAAAGCCATCGATTTTTATGGTGACAGATGAAGTAATCTTGAAAAGTCTCATAGCTTTACACCGTTATTGTTTATCTCAACAGAGGATATAGTGCCTGATACCGAAACGCAGTTGTTTACATAATCATTTATCTTTAAATTTTCGCCCCAAACGACTATTTCGTTTGATGCCGATTTTGCTCTGACCATTATTTCGTTGCATTCGTAAACCCCTGTGACGTTTTCGATCAGCGCTTCGCATTTCCCTCTGATTGTAACGTATGAATCAGTGAATGTGAGCTTTTTAAATTTTCTATACAGTGCATTCTTTAAGGTGCTGAAATCAATCATTTTATCACTCCCCTAATATTATACTGCCTGACCGTTCGGCATAGAATTATCAAGAATATAAAATGAGGATGTGGTGTTGTGAAGCAAGTTAAGCTCACCGATTTTGCGATGTATGCTTGCGTTGTGCTGTCTCTTTTCTTTATGGACAGCATCAAAGACAATGTTATAGCTGCTATAAAGTCCTGTGCCTATACTATTGTTCCGTCTCTTTTTGTCATGTGCGTTTTAAGCACGATAATAACCAAATCAGGAGCAATCGAGAGGCTTGCTGCGGTTTTTAAAATCGACGGCAGATATTTTTCAGCGTTTATACTGGGAAACATCAGCGGCTACCCCATAGGTGCAAAGGTGCTCAGCTCGCTTGTCGAGGACAACAGAATTACAAAGGCAGACGCAGAGCGCGCAATCTGCTTTTGCTTTGCGTCAGGGCCTGCATTTTGCCTCGGAGTAGTTGGCGGAACGGTTTTTAAAAGCAAGCTTTTGGGCGTTATGCTGTTCCTGTCGATTTTCTTATCCAACCTGACGCTGTACATCTTCTTTGCAGTTAAGAGAGCAAGGAAAAAGCGATGCGGCAGTGAAAATGACACGAACGGCGAATCAAAACTGCCGTTCAGCGATCTTTGCTCGTCTGCGGTTGTTTCATCTGCGCATTCAATGGTCTCTATATGCTCCGCAATTCTGTTTTTCTCAGCTATTATTGCGGTAATGTATGCTGTCGCGCCATTCGCAGGCAGCCTGAGCATTGTTCCGCCGATACTCGAAATATCAAGAATCACATCGCTAAAATACGCCGGCTTGACGTCATTTGTGATAGTGGCTGTATTGATGTCCTTTGGCGGGCTGTGCGTTCATATGCAGGTGAAAAGCATTGCATCTTTTAGCTTGAAGCAGTTTTATCTCACGCGTCCGGTGCAGCTTCTTTTGACAGCCTTTTACGCTTTTATACTGTATGCCCCTGCGCAAAAATATCTTCCTGCGAACGTTAAACCTTCTGACACAGAGATAATTATCTCAAGTTCAGACAGTTTGATACCGTTTGTATGCGTGCTTTTGATGATTGTCATAGCGATTACGCATAAAAGAAACCATAGCACATATATGCATAAAATAGTGCGCTCTCACTAAAGGCGCAGTGCAACGCACTATAAAAAGCGCAGTGCAACGCACTATAAAAAAGCGCAGTGCAACGCACTATAAAAAAGCACAGTGCGTGCAAAAAAGCCGACGCAGCTGCGCTTATACAAATTAGTTTAGATACTTTAGCACGAGCTCCTTCATCATGCTCGGGTTTGCCTTCCCCTTCGATGCCTTCATGCATTGTCCGACGAGATAGCCAAGTGCGTTTGTCTTGCCGTTCTTGTAGTCCTGAACCGACTTTTCGTTTTCCGAAATGACCTTTTTTGCAAGCTCCTCGAGTGCAGACACATCTGAGACCTGAGCCAAAGACTTTTCTTCAATGACGCTGTCCACGTCTGCACCGCTCTCCATAACGGCATCAAAAACTATCTTGCCCGACGCTGTAGAGATCTTTCCACTCGATATATAATTGATTATCTTGACGAGCTTTTTCGGTGTGACATTCATGCTTGAAATATCAACGCCTTCATTCATCACCTTAGAAATCTCGCCCAAAATCCAGTTCGCCGCAAGCTTCGGTGCGCTGCAGCCCAAATCAATGCAGTCCTCAAAGTACTTCGACTTTTCAGGAACGTCAACTATCATTGCCGCATCCGCATGTGTAAGACCGTAGTCACTTATATACCTCATAATCTTTGCGTTGGGAAGCTCGGGAAGAGTTGCTTTAAGCTCATCTACCTTTTCCTGAGGAACTACAATTGTAAGCAAGTCAGGCTCCGGGAAGTATCTGTAGTCCTGTGCGTCCTCTTTTGAACGCATCGACACGCTCTCTCCCTTGGCATCATTCCAACGCCTTGTCTCCTGAGCTATTGTTCCTCCCGCCTCAAGTATGTCTATCTGTCTGTTTGCCTCGTAGTCTATTCCTCTTACAACCGCGGAGAAGCTGTTGACATTTTTCATCTCACAGCGTGTGCCGAAAGGCTCTCCGGGCTTGTGCACAGATACGTTTACATCGCATCTGATTGAGCCTTCCTGCATCTTGCAGTCAGATATATCGATATATTTGAGTATTGATTTTATGGTTTCGAGGTACGCCTTAGCTTCGTCTGAGCTGCGCATGTCAGGCCTTGAAACAATCTCTATCAGCGGCACGCCGCAGCGGTTGAAGTCAACCAGCGAGCCGTCAAACTTATCAGAGTGAAGGAGCTTTCCTGCGTCCTCTTCAATGTGTATGCGTTCAATTCCTATTCTCTTGACCTCTGTGCCCATCACAACGTCAAGATATCCATCGTGGCAAAGCGGAACATCCGCCTGCGAAATCTGATAAGACTTAGGAAGGTCTGGATAGAAATAGTTCTTTCTGTCCTGCTTGCATATGCGGTTTATTCCGCAGTTAAGCGCATGTCCCATCTTTATAGCGTACTCAACAACCTTTTCGTTGAGCGTCGGCAAAGTGCCCGGCATACCCATGCATATAGGACAAACCTGCGTATTTACCTCAAGTCCAAAGGAATTTTTGCAGCTGCAATATATTTTTGTAGCTGTATTCAGCTCAGCATGAACCTCAAGACCTATTACGACCTCATAGCCTCTTATAGTTTTATTAGTCATACGATCACCCTTTCATGCCGTCAAAGCTTCGGCGACTTAAATCCGCCGAAAGCAAGCTCATGGGCATACGCTGTATTGAGAATAGTGCTTTCGTCAAATCTTCTTCCTATTATCTGCATGCCGTAAGGAAGTCCGGAATCGGAGTATCCGCACGGAACGCTCACTGCCGGAAGACCCGCGGTGTTTACCGTAACGGTGCAGATATCCGCAGAATACATTGCAAGCGGATCATCTATCTTGTCTCCGAGCTTAAATGCTTCGTAGGGCGACGTGGGTGTTATGATGACATCGACATCGTTATATGCGCTGTCAAACTCCGCCTTTATTCTTCTTTGCATAAGCTTTGCTTTTTTGTAGTACGCATCGAAGTATCCGGAGCTTAAAACGAACGTGCCGAGGATTATTCTGCGCTTTACCTCTCTTCCGAAGCCTTCACTTCTTGTTCTCTCGTACATATCAATAAGGCTTTCGGGGTTTTCGCAGCGGTAGCCGTACTTCACGCCGTCAAATCTTGCAAGGTTTGATGACGCCTCCGCACAAGCTATGATATAGTAAACGGAAAGCGCATAGTCAGTCGAGGGAAGGGATATCTCCTTTACGGTTGCGCCCTGCTTTACAAGCGCATCCACAGACTTCATGACGCACTCTTTAACCTCTGCCTTCACGCCCTCTGAAAAGTATTCCTTAGGTATTCCTATTTTCAAGCCCTTTACGTTCGGGTTGAGCCTGTCGTAAAGAGATTCATAGCTTCTGTAAGCAGACGTAGCGTCCATCTTGTCATAGCCGCATATTGCATCCTGCAAAAGGCAAACATCCTTTACGCATCTTCCGAGCGGGCCGATCTGATCAAGCGAGGATGCAAACGCAACAAGTCCGTATCTTGAAACACTTCCGTATGTAGGCTTCAAGCCGACAACTCCGCACAATGATGCAGGCTGTCTGATTGAGCCTCCGGTATCAGATCCGAGGGCAACCACCGCCTCACACGCCGCAACGGCAGCAGCGGATCCTCCGGACGAGCCGCCCGGAACTCTTGTCAGGTCAAACGGGTTCTTTGTTTTTTGGAAGTAGGAGTTTTCTGTAGACGAGCCCATTGCAAACTCATCCATGTTGAGCTTTCCGGTTATAACCGCGTTGCAGTCCTTTAGCTTGTCCACAACCGTCGCATTAAAAACAGGAACATAGTTTCCGAGCATTTTTGACGCGCAGGTGGTTCTGATGCCCTTTGTAGAAATGTTGTCCTTTATTCCTACAGGTATACCGGCAAGCCTTGACAGCTCTTCTCCCGACGCTCTCTTCTTATCAATCTCACACGCGTCTGCTATTGCGGCATCCTTGTTAAGCGTCAGGTATGCGCTTACGCTCGGTTCAGCCTCTTCTATTCTTTCAAACTGCTCCTTGACAAGCTCGCAGGATGAAATCTGATTTTTCTTAAGCATGTCGCTCAGCTCATACGCTTTGTATTCATACAGCTTCAATTGCATGCACCTCTCAATCTACAATCTTGGGAACTACCACGCATCCGGCAACTACCTTAGGAGCGTTTGAAAGCATTTCATCCCTTGAAATCTTGTCATCTGACAGCTTGTCCTCACGCAATATCATCGCCTGATCCGGATCTAAGCAAAGCTCCTCGTTTATCTCCGGAAGTGAGTTGACCATGTTGATTATGTCTGTCATTTCACTTTCATAGCGTTTTAGCTCGCTGTCGTCTATTCTGAGGCGTGCAAGTTTTGCTATATGTTTAAGGTCTATATTAACATCGCTTGCATTAGTGTTCATTTTGGCACAACTCCTTTTTATTTTATCATGTCAAGCAGCGTTTGCTCGTCTATAATCTTTACGCCAAGCTCCTGAGCTTTTGTGAGCTTTGATCCGGCTTCCTCTCCGGCAAGCAGGTAACTTGTCTTCTTCGACACCGACGACTTAACCGTTCCGCCGTGAGACTCTATAAGCGCTTTTGCATCGTCCCGCGAATAACTCGGGAGCGTTCCGGTGATTACAAAGCTCAGCCCCATAAGTTTATCGGAACTGCGCGAAGATGCATACTCCGTGTTCACGCCGCGTTCTTTAAGCTGCTCTATGGTTTTCAGCATGTGCGGTTCGGAAAGCGTTCTGTGAACGATCTCTGCCGTCAGCTTTCCGAATCCGTCTATTGCCTCGATTTCTTCCGGAGCTGCGGCAATTATGTTGTCGATATTTCCAAACCTCTCGCAAAGCAATTTGCATGACGCGGCTCCGACGCTTCTTATTCCAAGTCCGCACAGCAGCCTGTCAAGAGGAGCAGACTTTGAATTTTCGATCGCCTTTATCAGTTTTGCCGCTGATTTTTCCTTAAATCCGTCGAGCGTCAATACATCCTCTATCGAAAGATTATATATGTCAGGTATCGTTTTGACAAGACCTTTTTCATACAATGCCTCGGCGACTGCCGGACCAAATCCGTCTATATTCATAGCAGGCTTAGAGGCAAAGTAAATTATAGACCGCAGCACTTGCGCAGGGCATTCGATATTAGGACACCTGAGCGCGCTTTCTCCGTCCTCTCTGACAGCTTTGGCGCCGCATATCGGGCAAGCGTCCGGCAATTTAAACGCAGCGCTCTGTCCGTGCTTTTTGGATACGCCTAAGACCTCCGGAATTATGTCTCCGGCTTTTCTTACAATTATCTCATCGCCGACAGCAATATCGCGCTTGTCTATGAAGTCCTGGTTATGCAAAGTAGCCCTTGAAACGCTTGTTCCGGCTAAGATCACTGGCTCAAACACCGCAACAGGCGTTATCGCTCCCGTTCTTCCCACGTTTACTTCTATGTCCAAAAGCTTTGTCGTCTTTTCTTCGGGCGGGAATTTATACGCAACAGCCCACTTGGGAACTTTTGATGTATATCCGACCTGCTCTCTTTGCGCAAGGTCGTCAAGCTTCACCACAACCCCGTCTATATCATAAGGAAGCTGATATCTTCGCTCGCCGATGCTTAAGATGCATTCTTTAACTTCATCAAAGCTCTTAACAAGCTTGTACTCAGGTATGACCTTAAAGCCATACGACTTCAGCAAATCAAGCGACTGCTTGTGAGACGTGATCTTTACGGTGTCGCTTACAAGCTGCTGGACGTTAAAAACAAATATATCGAGCTTTCTTCTTGCAGCAATCTTGGGATCTTTTTGCCTAAGAGAGCCTGCCGCGGCATTTCTCGGGTTTTTAAACGGCTGCTCTGAATTGAGTTCCATCTGCTCCGAAAGCTCGTAAAATACCGATTTAGGCATATATACCTCGCCTCTGACTTCTAAAAGCGAAGGTGCATTGTCTATTTTAAGAGGAATTGTGGGGATAGTTTTAAGATTTGATGTGACATCCTCGCCGACAAAGCCGTCTCCCCTTGTAGAACCTACGGCAAGAACGCCGTCATGGTACTCAAGAGAAACGGACAAACCGTCTATTTTTGGCTCCACAGTGAAGCTTGCATTCGGGACTTCACGCTGAATCCTATACACAAACTCCTCAACCTGTGCAAAGTCAAACACATCCTGAAGGCTGCCCATCTGAACCCTGTGAGGCACTTTTGCAAACCCCGAAACAGGCGCTCCTCCTACGCGTTTAGTCGGAGAATATTCCGACGCATACTCCGGAAACTGCTCTTCTAATGATCTCAGCTCACGCATCAGAGCGTCGTATTCGTAATCCTCTATCTGCGGGTCGTCGTCAATATAATATTTTCTGTTGTGGTAATTTATAAGGTCAGTAAGTTCATTTATTCTTTTCAAAGCGGATTCTTTGTCCACAACATCACTGCCTTTCAATCAATTTATGAAATATCAGCGTATCCCGACGGGATATCGCCGACAATTATCGTCTGTGCTATAACAAAATCCTGCGTACACCGAAACTCCGCCCTATCGGGAGGAAGGTATATTTCGGAGTCAACCGTTACCGTTACAATTATCTCGTTCTTGACGGTGTTTATTCCTACCGACTCAAAGTTAGACACGATTTGTATATCGGGAACCGACACCTGCGAGATCTTAACGCTTATCCCGGGCCCTCTGCCGCTTAAATTTAAGTCGCCGGTAAGGCTTCCGAGCGGGATTTTTATTTTACTTGATTTGAGCTTCTCAAGGTTTCGCCCGAGAGCTTCACTTATCATGACTTTTAGCCGGTTTATCTTTGCGGAATCATATTCAGCGGCGGTTACATACCCGCTGTCGTTGTAGCTGAGCGTTACAATATCGGAATACTCAACGCTTTCCGCATCAAACACATCCGAAATCGCCTCATTAACAGCAGACTCAACAGCTCTTGAGCCGTACTGCTCCGCCATTGTCATCACAACCGGCTTTAATGACGAATTGACGGCAATCATAATCAATATCAGTCCGACAATTACTGCAATGATGACAATCAGCACCTTATGACGCGGCGCACGCCGGAAGCTTTTTATTTTTCTTCTTATGTTAAAGTTAAAAAACCTTCCTCTACGCAAAATATCCCCTCCCGACTCCGCATGCTATCCGTAAAATATATGCAGGCGGAGCCGGAAAGTGAATATCAAATCAATCTATAAATTTATTTGCTGCTAAGTGCCTGCTTGACCGTCTTAACAACGTTCTCGGAGCAAAGTCCGAACTCCTTAAGGAGCTGTACAGCAGGTCCGGAGTATCCGAACACGTCGTTTACGCCTATCTTAACAACCTTTACGGGGCAGTTTGCACTTACTACATCGCATACAGCAGAGCCGAGGCCGCCTATAACGCTGTGTTCCTCAGCTGTAACTATAAGTCCAGTTTCCTTTGCAGCCTTTATGATGATTTCCTCATCTATGGGCTTGATAGTGTGGATATTGATAACTCTTGCACTGATGCCCTCAGCCTTGAGCTGCTCGGCAGCAACCATAGACTCATAAACCATAAGTCCGGTGGCAATGATCGTAACATCTGTTCCGCTTACAAGCTCTACACCCTTGCCAAGCTCAAACTTGTATGTCTGCTTGTCGTTGAAAACGGGAGTCGCAAGTCTGCCGAATCTCATGTAAACAGGTCCGTTGTAGTTAATTGCAGCCTCAACAGCAGCTCTTGCCTCTACATCATCCGCCGGGTTGATGATAGTCATTCCGGGGATGGTGCGCATAAGAGCAATGTCCTCGTTGCACTGGTGAGTAGCTCCGTCCTCTCCTACAGATATGCCTGCATGTGTTGCGCCTATCTTGACATTGAGATGAGGGTATCCTATTGAGTTTCTGACTATCTCAAAAGCTCTTCCTGCGGCAAACATTGCAAACGACGATGCAAAAGGTATTTTGCCGGTAGTTGCAAGTCCTGCCGCAACACCCATCATGTTAGCTTCTGCAATTCCGCAGTCGATATGTCTTTCGGGAAACTTCTTCTTAAATATTCCGGTCTTGGTCGCTGCCGCAAGGTCAGCATCGAGAACATAAAGATTTTCATACTTGTCTCCAAGCTCTGCCAGAGCTTCGCCGTAGCTTTCTCTGGTCGCCTTTTTAATCAAATCAGCCATTATATTAACCCTCCAATTCTTCAAGCTGTGCCTTGAGTTCTGCCATAGCCGCTTCATACTGCTCGGTGTTAGGAGCTGTGCCGTGCCATGAAACCTGATTTTCCATGAATGAAACGCCCTTGCCCTTTACGCTTGTCATGACAATTGCAACAGGCTTTCCGTTAACAAGATCAGCCTCGTTAAACGCCTTTTCGATGTCGTCAAAATCATGAGCGTTCATGGTGATTACGTGCCAGCCGAATGCCGCAAACTTGTCGGTTATCGGATACGGAGAGCAAACATCGGATATCTTGCCGTCTATTTGAAGTCCGTTGTTGTCTATTATTGCAACAAGGTTATCAAGCTTTCTGTGAGCTGCAAACATAGATGCCTCCCAGACCTGACCCTCTTCAATTTCGCCGTCGCCTAAGATGGAGTAAACTCTGTAGGGATCGTTTGTGAGCTTAGCCGAAAGAGCCATTCCGCATGCGGCGGATATTCCCTGACCCAACGATCCGGACGACATGTCCACGCCGGGAATGTGCTTCATGTCGGGGTGACCCTGAAGCATCGAACCGATATGTCTTAATCCCTTTAGCTCCTCAACATCAAAATAGCCTCTGTTTGCCAAAACCGAGTAAAGCGCAGGCGCAGTGTGACCCTTTGAAAGAACAAATCTATCCCTTTCCGGCATCTTAGGGTTTTTGGGATCAATATTCATCTTCACAAAGTACAAATAAGTCAAAACATCCGCAATGGAAAGCGATCCTCCGGGATGTCCGCTCTTAGCATTATACACCCCCTCGATTATCCCCATTCTTACCTTGCAAGCAGTTATTTTGAGCTGCTTTTTGAGTAATTCGTCCATAGTGATACCTCCATAGATTATTTTTGATAATGCCTCGATTGCCTCTGCTATAGCGTCCTCGTTACAGGTTGCACTCAAAACGTACTTCGCCGCTTTTTTTACTTCCGGCTGTGAGTCTGCGGGACAGAAGCTTATATCAGATGCTTTGAGCATCTCAATATCATTGTCGTAGTCACCGGCGGATACGAGGAGCTTGTCATCAAGCTTTAAAGCTTTACGCATTTCGCTCACTGCTGTTCCCTTTGATATTCCGTCCGGCAAGATTTCAAGAAAATACGGACAGGATCTGACAAACCGCACGCCCATTCCGTCAAACTTTTTAACGTACTCCGACAGTTCGTTAATCACGCTTTCGGAGTCGGCAAGCAAAAGCTTGCACCACGGCTCGGTTATTTCATCGCCTGAGTTTTTCTTTATATAGCTCACTTGAAGTATCTCGTGATGCCATTTTTCAGCCTCGTTGAGATTTAAATAATACTGCGCTTCAAATGTGAATATTTCAGGAGCAATCCCCGGATACTTAGCAAATATGTCCTTCAAAATGTCTCTTGCCTCATCCGGAAGATACTTTCCGTAAACAATCTTATCGCTTTTGTGGTCATAAACTATGCAGCCGTTATAAAGGATCAAGGGAAGATCCGGCTTCAAAATGTCAAGATACCTCAGCGTCGTATGTATGGGACGGCCGGTGGCTAACCCGAATATGCCGCCTTGGCTTTGATATTCCTTTATCATTTTAAGATTCTTTTCCGACACGGATTTGTCGCTTTTTAATAGCGTTCCGTCCATATCGGTTATAAATACGGTGCCGTCAAATCTCATAGTTTTCTGAATCCTTCCAACAGCTTATTAAAATAATCGGGCAGTGCGCTTGTAAATTCAAGGTACTCTCCGGTTATCGGGTGTACAAAGCCTATCTTTCTTGCGTGAAGGCATTGACCTTTACAAGACTTATATGGCTTTCCGTACACGTCGTCGCCGAGTATCGGATGACCGACATAAGCGCAATGCACTCTGATCTGATGTGTCCTGCCGGTTTCAAGCCTGAAGCGCACATAAGAGTATCCCTTAAATTCTTCAAGCACCTCATAATGCGTCACAGCGTTTTTTGAGTTTTCCGCAGTCACACACATCTTTTTCCTGTCTCGCTTGTCCCTGCCTATCGGCGCATCAATTGTTCCCGCATATTCCTTAAATTTGCCGACGCATATAGCCTCGTACTCGCGTGTAAAGCTATGTACCTTTATCTGCTCAGCAAGGCCGATATGAGCCTTGTCCGTCTTGGCAACAATCAATAGTCCGCTTGTGTTTTTGTCTATCCTGTGCACTATCCCGGGGCGAATCACCCCGTTAATTCCGGAAAGCCCATCTTTGTATCTATACAATAAAGCGTTTACAAGCGTTCCTTCGTAATTTCCCGCAGCTGGATGAACAACCATCCCCTGAGGTTTGTTTACAACAAGCAGATAATCATCCTCGTACACAACGTCAATCGGTATGTCCTCCGGAACGATGTTTGAATCCACGGGATCTGGTATTTCTATCCTGACAAGCTCGCCGGGAACAACCTTGCGACTCTTGTTCACAGGAGCGCCATTGACGCACACTTTTCCGGCGTCAATAAGCTTTGCTACGGCGGAGCGAGTTAGATCTATTTCCGTTTGCTCTGTCAGCCACTTATCAATCCTGCATCCTGCATCGGACTGTTCCGGTATCAGTTCATAGCTAAGCATTGTTATCGCCGCCGTCGGCGTTTACATTGTCCTGATTTTGGGCATCAGTCTGCATCGCTGCACTCTTTGCCGCATTTTCAAGCTTGTTTTTCTTTGCCGCCTTCGCTTCGAGCACCGCAAACACGACAATCAAGCTTATTCCGCCGACAACTACGCATATATCCGCAAAATTAAATATCGGGAAGTTGATAAAATCAAGCTTGATGTAGTCGATAACTCCGGTAAATTCGGGATCGATGATCATTCTCGCCCTGTCGATGAGATTTCCCACGCCTCCGGCAAGTATCAATGCAAGGCTGAGCATCTCAAATTTGTTCATCGTCTTGCGCTGGATTATCATGTAAAACAATATGACAAGCATGATGAGTGAGGTAAACGCTATCAAAAACACCGTCTTGCCCTCAAGAATGCTCCATCCTGCGCCGCTGTTTCGTATATGAGTAAGACTGAATACGTCAAAGTCGCCTATGGAAAACGTGTAGTATGATTTTATATATCCGGTACAGACCTCATAGTTTTGTACAATCAGATACTTTATAAGCTGATCTGCGCCCACTAAAACAAGCGCAACAACCAGTGAGATTATCAGCAAACGATACACCCCTTTAACAGCAAAGCTCGATTGCCGCAGCTATGCACGGCAACCGAACATTGATTCAAAAAATCAGCTTTCCTTTTCAACTGTGTGTGCGCAGCGCGCGCAGAGCGTAGGATGCTCAGGACAGCTTCCGACAGTATCGGAGTACATCCAGCACCTTTCGCACTTATTGCCCGACGCCTTCTTAATCGTGAAGCCGAGGCCCGTAGTTTCACCCTTAAATTCAGGCTCGCCATCCTTGACAACTTCAACTCTTGATACGATAAATGCCGTCGGAAGAATATCCTTTACAGCCATAAGCTTATCGTACTCGTCGCCTGTTGCATAGATGACCATGTCAGCCTCAAGTGAAGAGCCTATTACCTTATCGGCACGCTTTAGCTCGAGAGCTTTTTTGGCGTCTATTCTTATATTGTAAATATATGTCCACTTATCTACAAACTCGTTCGTAAACTCAAGTCCCGATTTTTCGGGCATATCGTTTAAGAATATGCTCTCGGGATTCTCAGAAGCCGAGTGATTCATGTACGACCAGATTTCATCCGCGGTAAACGAAAGTATCGGCGCTACAAGCCTTGAAATGGCTGAAAGTATGCGATACATGGCGGTTTGAGCAGACCTTCTCAGCTCGCTGTCAGGCGCCTCGCAGTAAAGCCTGTCCTTGATGATATCAAGATAGAAGTTTGACATGTCAACAACGCAGAAGTTGTGTATAGAATGAATTACTATGTGGAAATCAAACTCGTTATACGCATCATTGACCTTGTCGATCAGGTTGTCAAGCTTCATGATTGCCCACTTGTCAAGCTCCTGCATCTTTTCATACGGGACCGCATCTGTGTCAATATTGAATCCGCCGAGGTTGCCTAAAATGTACCTTGCGGTATTTCTTATCTTTTTATAAGCCTCCGAAAGCTGAGCGAGAATAGCCTTAGAGATTCTTATATCGGAATGATAGTCGCTTGATGCAACCCACAATCTGAGTATGTCTGCGCCGTTCTTATCATATATTTCTTTCGGCTCTATTCCGTTGCCCAAAGATTTATGCATAGTCTTGCCTTCGCCGTCTACAACCCAGCCGTGAGTGCAAACAGCCTTATAAGGCGCTCTGCCGTTTATAACTACAGATGTAAGCAAGGATGACTGGAACCATCCTCTGTACTGATCCGCGCCCTCAAGGTACAAATCAGCCGGTGAAGAAAGGTCAGGTCTTTGATCCAAAACAGCTGTATGCGTAACTCCGGAGTCAAACCAAACATCCATGATGTCTGTTTCCTTCTCAAATTCCGAGCATCCGCATTCGCACTTGACCGACTTGGGTATAAAATCAGCAGGCTCGTACTTCCACCATGCATCCGATCCCTCGCGTCTGAACAAATCGGAAATGGCGTGTATTGTCTCATCGTTTATAATCGGTTTATGGCAGTTCTTGCAGTATACTATCGGAATAGGAACACCCCATGTGCGCTGGCGGGATATGCACCAGTCGGAACGGTCTCTTACCATTCCCTTTATTCTATCCTCGCCCCATGCGGGAATCCACTTTACATCCTCGATAGCCTTTATTGTCTCGTCTTTATAGTCCTCAACCGAGCAGAACCACTGTTCAGTAGCTCTGAAGAGTATGGGAGACTTGCATCTCCAGCAGTGAGGATACTGGTGAACAATCTTGCTCGAGGCAAACATTGCGCCTGTCTTTACAAGGTATTCGCCTATAACCTTATTCGCCTGATCTGTTGTAAGTCCCGCAAACATTCCGGCTTCGGATGTTAAAACGCCCTTGCCGTCAACCGCTACCACTATGCCGATCTCATCGTATTTCTTTGCAACTTCAAAGTCGTCAACACCATATCCGGGAGCGGTATGAACGCATCCTGTACCGCTGTCAAGCGTTACATGGTCTCCGACGATAACCAAAGACATGCGATCCATAAACGGGTGCTGAGCCTTGCAATACTCAAGCTCGCTGCCGGTAAATGAACCGATTGTGTCGTACTCTGTTATTCCAGCTGCGGCAAGTGTAGGAGCAATCAGCTCCTTAGCCATGATGTAGTTTTCTCCGTTTGCTCTTACGACGGTGTATTCATAATCAGGACCTAAGCATATTGCAAGGTTGCCGGGAAGCGTCCATGTCGTGGTTGTCCATATAACAAAGTAAGTCTTATCAAGGTCAAGTCCCAACGCTGTAAAAAGTCCCTTGTCATCGACTACTTTAAACTTTACGTATATAGACTGGCACGGATCGTCCTGATATTCTATCTCAGCCTCTGCAAGCGCAGTCTGACACTCGGGGCACCAATAAACAGGCTTTAATCCTTTATAGATATAGCCCTTCTTTGCCATCTCTCCAAAGACCTCTATCTGCCTTGCCTCAAAATCGGGCTTTAAAGTGAGATAAGGATTTTCAAAATCTCCGAGAACGCCGAGGCGCTTAAACTGCTGCTTTTGGCTTTCCACGTAAGAAAGAGCAAACTCGCGGCAGTGCTTTCTCAATTCAAGCGGAGGAATAGCTCCGTTTTCGACGCCTATCGCCTTCATCGCCTTTAGCTCTATCGGCAAGCCGTGCGTGTCCCAGCCGGGAACATAGTTTGCACGATATCCGCTCATGTTCTTTTGCTTTACTATGATATCTTTAAGTATCTTGTTAAGAGCCGTTCCCAAATGAATGTCGCCGTTTGCATACGGAGGACCGTCGTGCAGTACGTATGAAGGCCTGCCCTCATTTTTCTTGAGTATTTTCTTGTAAAGCTCATCGTCGTCCCACTTTTGAATCATAGCAGGCTCTTTTGTCGGAAGATTTCCCCTCATCGGATACTCTGTCTCAGGCAGATTCAGAGTCTTGTTATAGTCCATAATTTATACCTCTTGCGAAAATGAAAATATTAAAAACAATCAAATTTATTTTTTGTTGTTTTGGTTGTGTCCAAATTTAAGCTCCATAGTGGAGTAGTCCTGCTTTTTGTATCCGCCCTCTCCGAATCCGAACGCAGGAACGGAACGAGACCTGTCAGCTGCCGGCTTCTTAACCTCTTCCGCAGCGGGCTTTGCCTGTTCGCTTGCAGGCTTAGGCTCGGCAGGCTTTGCCTCTACAGCGGGCTTAACCTGACCGGAAACAATCTTTTTAATCTCGTCGTCGCTCAGCTCCGGCAGCGATGACGCAATCTTAATCTGCTCATTGAGTATGAGAATGAGCTTCTTCTTAAAGTCGCTTACCTCAAGTTTGAGCTTGTTGAGCTTGTCGTTTTGAAGCTCGGATTGAGTCTTAGACGCTGCGACAACTGCGTTGAGCTTTTCGTTTTCCTCTTTTATCGCCACAGCGATCTTTTCAACCTCTGCCCTCTTCAACGCATCGCAATCGTTAGAAATCTCAGCTAAAAGCGAATCGCGCTTTGTCTGGGCGTCGCCTATAATCTTTTCTGCCTCGATCTTTGCGTCTGCAATGATCTTATTGCCTTGCTTCTGCGCAACAAGCAAAGCATCCCTTATTGCATCCTCGTCGTTGCGATATTCATTTATCTTCTCGATAAGCTTAATTATCTTAGCTTCGCTTTCTTCTTTTTCCTTCACCGCAGATGCATAAGCAACCGCCACGCTCTTCAAAAACTCGTCTACCTCTTCTGCTTTGTAGCCGAAGCCTTTTTCAAATTTCTTTGAAACGATATCCTTTGGATTCATGCCCATCCTCCTTGAATTATTTGAACTTATTTATACTGATAAAGATCCTTTCTTTTTTTGATAATCCGCCGATGCGGGACAGCTCAAACTTGCCCGCGCCCTTAACAGAAAAAACGTCGCTTTCCGACATTTTTTCGCTCGGCTCATATGTAATGACGTGGTTTAACGTCACGCCCTTGGATTTTATAAGCTCCTGCGTCTTTTCACGGGACAGCCTTAAAGCAGCAGACAGCACAGCGTCAAGCCTGAGCGATGAAACAGTTGCACTGATCTCATCAAACTGCCTTTGCGGTATATCCTCGATGCAAAAATCGCGTGTCACCCTTACTCCGCATCTTCCCACTCTCGATATTTCCTCGACAAGCGGAGCTACAGTGTTCAAAACAAAAATAACAGTCCTTTTTCCGCCTACAAGTATGTCGCCTATCATCTCGCGCTTAATTTCAAGAGACATAACCGCTCCCAAAAAATCACGATGCGACGGCTTGTCCGCTTCGCGATAATTAAACACCAACGCGCAAAACGGCTCCTTAAATCCGTACCCGTCAAATGCTATGATTCTTCTCTCGGCGTCATCATACCCGCCGATTGCCGAGTAGTTTAAATACCCTTCTTTTTTCAGAGCTGCTTCGCACAGGGCGAGCTGCCTTTCATCAAGAAAACAAGTGTACTTAGCTTTGCCGGACGAATCAGCTTGCTTTGCAAGATCAATGACGTGTCTTGTTAAAATCCTTTCTTCGTCCGTAGCTGAAGAAAGGATTTTTATATCATTCATGTAAAGCTGTAACCGTTATTTTCTAACTCACTCATCAGGTCAACGCCGCTGAATCCAACGTTCTTAGGCATGATAACAAAAGTCTTTTGAGCGGTCATCTTTATCGTAGCGCCGTTTGCAAAAGCAACTCCGGACAAAAAGTCCATGATTCTCTTTCCGTCCTCAGCTTTTACAAGCTCAAGATTGAGCAAAACCGTCTTTTGGCTGTTCACATCCTCGCCTATCGCCTTGACCTCAGAAAAATCAGTGGGTCTTGAAAGAACAATCTGAACGGTAGCGGTAGTGTTAAACTTTACCTCACGGTTTCTTCTTTCCTCGGCTACATCTACATTGTCATAATTTTCATCCAAAATAGGCTGATAATCATCCTCTTCTTCGCCGATAAAAATATTCTTAATTGAATCAAAAATGTGGCTCATAAAACCCTCCGTACACAGTTATATATTTATAATTTATAGTCCGTCCATACTATTATATTATCTTATATTTGTACCCCGATGTCAAGATGCACATCGAAAAAACTAATAATTAAAAGCAAAAAACGCGTATTTTTCGCCATCAATTAATCTGTTTAATCACTTCCTGATTGAGCGGAAGTCAGGTCTTCATCTGCCGTTTCTTCATCGGCAGCGGCCGAAGTTGAGGCAGTTGTATCATCCGTTTCATCTGTGGCCGAATCATCATTTGCCGTTGATGCGTTTGCTTCGTTTGATGTCGGAACGGGATCGAGCAGCATCCTGTCATACAACTGAAGATATTCGCTTTCGGCATTATACTCTGAAAGGACAAAATCATCACCTTCATAGATGACATTGAGTTTTTTAAAGATCAGCTCTTCGCCTTCCAAAACGTAAACGCCTCTGTCCTCCCCGACGAATCTTATAGCGCTTCTCGGAACGCGTATGCCGGTGTATTCGCCAAAGAGAATCTGCGCATCAAGCACCCTCGAAGCCGCAATATCCGCATCCATTTCATCGCAGCTGATAACTATTATGGCCTCGTTTCCGTTTCCTGTCGGGACGATGCTCTCAACGGTTGCATGATATGACTTTTCAAAAGATGAAAACAGCAAGTCAAAGCTTTGGTTTACAAAGTACCTGTCAGGAGTGTCTATGATGCCGACCATTTTCCACGTGTAATCGCTAAATACTTTTCCGATTACATTTGAGTCCCTTGTTCCCTCTTTGACCGGAGACGCAATGATCTGTTCAATTATTTCGACTGTCAGCGAGGGGATTTGATCTATGCTGAGCTCCGTTTCGTATCCGTCAACAACGGATGTGAAGTATCCCGACTCAACTGCGGTAATCTCCGAAACAGGGTTGACAAGAGCCTTCTCGTAGCTTTGAAGCTGCGTACTGAGCTGCGTTATTCTTTGAGAATAATCGCTTTCAATGTTTGATGAAACGTTATATATGCACATAAGCTTGAGCATATCAAGCTTGTCCGAATTCATCTGTGTAAGATTGCCGGAAACTATCTCCGACAAAAGGGTTTTATACGACTCCGATATCTGTGACGAAATAAACTCCGGCTGAACATAGTCTGTAGTTCCCCTGTTCTGCGCGCTTTCTATAGCGTCAAGCTCTTCTTCTATTCTGTCTATCTCATACCTGTAATATATCTGATCGTATGAGTCGTAAATTGTCGCTATCTGAGAGTTCTTTGAAAGCCTGCTTCCGTCGTCAACGCAATAGTTGAGAACTCCGTCGCCTGCATACTGCGAATAAACAAGGCTTTCATCTCTGATAATCACGCCGGTAAAATCAATGCTGCTGCGTGCGGTAAACATCAGTGCGTCTTCCGTGTCGCTTTCGCTTGAAAAGAAAACATATATTTGCGATACAACAATAGAAATCACACATGCAAATATGAGAAGATAAATAAGCGTGTCCCTGATCCTATGCTTTAGGGCTATCTTTTCGGCCTTCGCCTGTATAGCATCTGACGAAGCGGCCGCCGCGCTTTGATTGTCATGCGCGCTCTGCCCCCTCTGCGTCGGAGCTTTTTTGATGTCTTTATCTTCGGCCACCTTATTTTCACCGCCTTGCAAACTCATTTGATGATGCCGGAAGACCTTATAATATCTGCTGCAGCGCTTACAACGCCATCATATGAGCCTATCAAGTCCGGATAAACCCACTTAATCCTTTCATCACGCCTAAACCATGTAAGCTGCCTCTTGGCATATCGCCTTGTCTGCATTTTCAGACGTTCTATGCACTCTTCCAAAGAGCACTCTCCATCAAAGTATTTTTTTAGCTCCTTATATCCGATAGCCTGATACGACGTGCCTAAATCGCTTTTTGACAAAACATGTCTTGCCTCTTCGACAAGACCGTCCTTAACCATTTTGTCAACACGCGCATTTATCCTGTCATAAAGCTTTGCCCGATCGCTGTAATTGATGCCTATCATGCATGGATTATAGGGGCTTTCACTTTTTGAGCGGCGTATCGCCTCGGATATTGTCACGCCTGAAATCTTATACACCTCAATGGCTCTTATAATTCGAGTCAAATTGTTTGGATGAAGCCTGCCTGCCGCCTCCGGATCAAAGCGCCTAAGCATGTCAAGCAAATATTCATTGCCATACTCTTTTGCAAGCTCCGACAGCTCTTTTCGGAGCTGAACGTCTGCACAGGTGTCATCAAAGCTCACGTTGTCAACCAGTGATGAAATATACAGTCCGGTTCCGCCGCACAAAAGCGGCGTAAGCCCCCTGCTGTATATGTCCGAAATGGCATCGCGTGCAAGCTCAACATAATCAGCAACCGAAAAGCAAGCACAAGGCTCAACAAAATCTATTAAATGATGCTTTACCCCGTCTTGCTCTTCGTCTGTCGGCTTTGCAGTTGCTATGCTCATGCCTTTATATATTTGCATTGAATCGGCTGAGACAATCTCACAGCCGAATATCTTTGCCAAAGATACTCCCAACGCCGTTTTTCCGGAGGCCGTCGGCCCGCAAACGACGATAAGAGGAATTTTGCCCATCACTGTATCCTCTTAAACATCCTCTCAATTTCACGCTTTGTGAGTTTTGTAAGGATAGGTCTGCCATGAGGGCAGTAACGCAAATCGTCTTTTGTCACCAGCTCAACGAGCTTTTCAAGCTCAGGCATGGTCGAGTCGCTGTTTCCCTTTATCGCAGCTTTGCATGCTATTGAATGATACAGGTCATCAAATATTTGTGCGCCGTCATTGGAACCCTTGATAAAGCAATCGGACAAACTTTCTATGCTGTCAACGGGATCGTCATTGCCAAGCAATGTCGGCACGCCGTAAATCTCTACGTGAGGTGCGCTGTAGAACTTTATTCCAAAGCCCAGCTTCTTGCACTCATCAGAATGCTGCGAAAGAGCATCAAAAGTCTCGTATGGCAGAACTGCGCTTATAGGATCGACAAGAAGCTGCATTTCAAGCGCATCGGGACGGTGTCTTATCTGTTCATATATGTACATTTCATGCGCCGCATGCTTATCTATAAACAAAATATCGTTTCCACACTCTGCGATTATGTAGGTCTTAAACGCCTCGCCTATCACACGTATAGGAGGTATCTCGTCCGTATCAGGCTCCAAAGTGCCGGTATCGGAAGAAAAGCTTGCGCTGTTGATGAATCTGAATCCGCCGCTTTCGCCGTCCTGCTCAGGCATGCTGTCTGTGCTGTTTGACTCATCAATGTTGTTTATGTGCACAATGTTTCCATAGTATGCCTCATCATGGTAATCAAACGGCTTTGCATCGCTTTCGCCGTCATGATATTGAACGTCGTTATCGGCATCGCTATGAACATCAGTCGTGGTATCGTCTTGAGCTATCTTAGCGTCGCCCGGCATCTTATAGTCTTTGAAAAGCTCTTGCATGCTCTCCGTTAAGGAGAAAAATGTTCCCGAAGGCTTAGACTCATGACCGTTTTCGTCATTAGATTCATCCTTTGACGAGCTGTTAAGTGTAAGCTGTGCAGATGGCTCAGAAACATATACATTGCCGAATATTTCCTCTTCGGTAAGCCTATTTGCAAGGCCGCGTGTGCTGAACTCTATTTCATAAGGCTCGTCTAAGAGCATCAGCGCATTTTTTGCTGCAAAGTAAACTGCATCATGTACGGCTGCCTCATCCTGAAAACGTATTTCAAGTTTCGCGGGATGAGAGTTTATATCGACAAGGTCTGAACCGATTGTCAGATTTAAAACGCAACCGGGGAATTTTCCGGTCATTATCCTGCCCTTATACGCCTCTTCGAGGCCATACAGGCATGTTGAGCTTTTAACGTATCTCGAATTAACAAAGAATATCTGATACGATCTGTTCGCCCTCGCTGAATAAGGCTTTGTTATGTAACCGTTTATCTTTATTCCGTTGTAGTCATAATCGACAGGAATGCAGTTAGTGTAAAATTCCTTGCCGAGTATGGTGTAAATGCATGATAAGAGTTTACCGTCGCCCGCAGTTACAAACTCCAGCTTATTATCGCGTATAAACTTGATAGATACGCCGGGATTGGACAGTGCAAGCTTTTGCAATGTAGCTGCAATCGCGTTTGCCTCTGTCACATCCTTCTTCAAGTACTTCTGCCTTGCAGGGACATTGAAGAACAAATCCCTGACTATGACCGACGTACCATCCGGACAACCGATATCATCATAGTGGGTCTGCTCGCCGCCCTCAATAGAGTAGACGCAGCCTAAGGCATCGCCTTTTTGCTTTGTTATAACCTCAACTCTTGATACTGCGCATATAGACGCCAGTGCCTCGCCTCTGAAGCCAAGCGTCGCTATGTTGTCGAGATCTTCTACGCTGCCGATCTTGCTCGTAGCATGCCTTACGAACGCAAGTGGAACGTCCTCTTTGGCCATTCCGCATCCGTTATCGGTTACTCTTATGTACGTTTTTCCGCCACTCTTGATTTCGATTACAACACTGGTTGCTCCGGCGTCAATGGCGTTTTCTACAAGTTCCTTTACAGCTGATGAGGGTCTCTCAATGACCTCGCCCGCTGCAATAAGTTCATAAATTGATTTGTCCAGAACGTGAATCCCGCCCATATATCATAGCTCCCATTGGTTTGTTGTGTATTTATATGGTCTTGATAATATTTCTGACGAAGTCCCTTAGCTCCGAATCAGTAAGTTCATCGATGTTAGTCTTTCTGAGCTTCTGTACAACATTCAGGGCGTTCATCGAAGAAAAAGATATCTGACCATCATTTTCCTGTTTGCGATTATCGTCGTGAGGCGACTTGGATTCCAAGTCTTTAAGCAGCTCCCTTGCACGCCTGAGAATAGACTCCGGCAGACCCGCAAGCTTCGCTACTTCAATTCCGTATGATTGATCCACTCCGCCTCTGACTATTTTTCTTAAAAATTTTATACCTTCAGAGCCGTTGTTAACTGCGACACTGTAATTTTTTACTCCCGCGCAGCTGTCCTCAAGCTCTGTAAGTTCGTGATAATGAGTTGCAAACAAAGTTTTGCAACCTATCTTTTTAGGATTGGCGATGTACTCTGCAACGCTTCTCGCAATGCTTATTCCGTCAAACGTTGAAGTACCTCTGCCCACCTCATCAAGTATCACAAGGCTGTTTACAGTCGCGTTTTTGATTATGTCGGCAACTTCGCTCATCTCCACCATAAACGTGGACTGACCGGCTGTCAAGTCATCTGACGCGCCTACCCTTGTGAATATTTGATCCACCACTGAAATCTTAGCATAATCGGCCGGTACGAATGATCCTATCTGAGCCATGAGCGTTATAAGCGCCACCTGCCTCATATAAGTTGACTTTCCGGACATGTTCGGACCGGTAAGTATTATCATTCTGTTGTCCGTAAGATCAAGGTAAGTATCGTTCGGAACAAACAGCCAGTCGGAAAGCATCAGCTCCACGACGGGATGCCGCCCGCCCTTGATATTTATTGTTCCGTCTATTGCTATTTCAGGTTTGGTGTAATTATTATTAAGCGCAACCGTTGCAAACGATGCCAAAACATCTACATTTGCAATTGCCACCGCCGTCTTTTGTACTTTGGCAAGCTGCTGAGAAACGTATTCTCTTACCTCTGAAAAGATTGCGTTCTCAAGAACCAAAATCTTTTCGGAAGCGCCCAAAATAGTGTTCTCAGCATTTTTAAGCTCCTCTGTTACAAACCTTTCGGCGTTGACTAAGGTCTGCTTTCTTATGTAGTAATCCGGCACAAGATCATAAAACGACCTCGTCACTTCGATATAATACCCAAATACTCGGTTGTATCCGATTTTCAGGTTTTTAATGCCCGTCCGTTCTCGCTCCCGCGCAAGGATTTCATCCATCAGCTCTTTTCCGCCTCCGGCTACTTTCCTCAGCTCGTCAAGGTCTTTATTAAATCCGTCCTTGATGACTCCGCCGTCCTTCATGTTTTGAGGAAGCTCATCGGCAATTGCGTTTTTGATAAGAGCGGATATCTCGCTAAGCGTTGAAATATCGTCATTATACGAGCTAATGAGATCGGACTTCACCTGCGACATCAGGCGTTTTATCTGCGGAAGCCTGTCAGCAGTAGCGGCAAGCGCCTTCAAATCATGCGCCGATGCCGTTTTATACACAACCCTCGTCATAAGTCTTTCAAGGTCATATACGCCTTCAAGCTCATCACGAAGCTGCCCTAAAACCGCCGTATCGGAATAAAGCGCCTGCACAGCGTCAAGACGCCGGATTATCTTATACGGACTGACAAGCGGCTGCTCTACATACGTTTTAAGCATTCGCTTTCCCATCGACGTTTTTGTCTTGTCGAGAACCCACAGCAAAGAGCCTTTTTTCTCTCCTGTTCTCATGGTTTTGACTATCTCAAGATTATTTCTTGCAGTGTAGCCCAAAGCCATGACCTGCTCATCTGTGTGTCGCTCTATCGAGATAAATCTGCCGACGCTTGTCCTTTGTGTGCTTTCAATATATCCGAACAACGCCGCGGCTGCTTTTGCCTCAGGGTCGCCCTTATCAAGCTCGAGTTTTAAAAACGAGTCGTTTGCAAATTGACTCAGGACTTTTGGTTTAAGCTTTTCGTAATCAAACCTGTCGTCGTCAAGTACTCTTACAGTTGCATGAAGCCTTTGAGTTAAAAACTTTTGCACCTCGTCAAGCTTTGACAGGCTCTTTTGACACAGCACTTCAACCGGCGAATACCTTGAAAGCCTGTTAATCACAAATGCCTGAACATCCTTGTCATCTGACTTATATAAGTGCGCCTCTCCGGTAGATATATCCGCTAAACATATCGCGGCAACTCCCGCCTCGACATACACGCTTGCGAGCCAATTGTTTCTGCTGTCGTCAAGCATGTCGCTTTCTATAAGTGTTCCGGGAGTGATTATCCTGACGACATCGCGTTTGACTATTCCCTTTGCGGTTGCGGGATCCTCAAGCTGTTCGCATATGACCACGCTGTATCCTTTATCGATAAGCCGTTTGATATAAATGTCACACGAGTGATAAGGAACTCCGCACATAGGGGCCTTTTCCTCTAAGCCGCAGTCTTTTGACGTCAAAGTAAGCTCTAACTCTTTTGAAGCGGTTATAGCGTCGTCAAAGAACATCTCGTAAAAATCTCCGAGCCTGAAAAACAGTATGCTGTCCATGTACTGGCGCTTAATCTCCATGTATTGCCGCATGCCCTTAGAAAGCGCGGACAAATCCACATCCTCATATCTCAAAAGCATTTTTTGCTCACTCCGTGTGTCGTATAATTATAGTCAAAAGCAGCTAACCAAAGGTCCGAATATCAACGCCTCGTAACCTTAGTGGCATCCGCCGCATGTTGCACAGCTTCCCGTGCACTGAGGCTCAGCCTGGCAAGTCATCGGATCCTCTCCGTTTGCCGAAAGAGTAATGATGTTTGTTATCATATCGAGCATGCGATCCATCTCAACCTTAGCGTCATTATAAGCGCTCATAGAAGGGTTAGTCATAATCTGACCGTAGAGAGTTCTTATTTTAGTGTTAAGCTCGTTTATTTTATCGTTATCCTTATCGGACTTGGACATTTCCTGATTAAGCTGCATTCTACCTAAATTAAAATCGCCTATGAGCTTTTGAAGCTCATCGTCCTTGTCGTTAACTTCCTTAGCGGCAAGGTACTTAGCATACCTCTCGTCAGCTTGAATAGCTTTTCCAAGCTCACGTGTAAGTGCTATTACATCCATTGCAAATTCTCCTTATAGTTTTTTAGATCAAAAACAATTACATAAATAATTAATGATATTTTATCACATATACTCTTGAAAAACAAGCATCTAAGAGTAATTTAATGATAGAAAATTCTTTTGCACAGCATTTTTAACCTAATTATCTCCATAAAGAGTATAATGATTACAAAAAGAAGCGGCAATGCGCCAGCATCACCGCTCCATTTGTTGTTTGTTACAATTAGTGCTTCTTAGAGAAAGCAACAGCAGCTCCAGCTACAGCTATAGGAAGAACAGCAAGTGCAATTCCCGTGGGAGGGTTGGTATCCTCAACAGGATCGGTTACCTCGATGTCCCCAGTTCCATCAGGCTCAGTCTCAACGTCACCTGGTTCAGCAAAAACAGCAATAGTGAGCATGGACATAGCCATTACCAAAGCAAGAAGCATTGCCAATAATTTCTTCATTGTAATAAACCTCCTTTAACAATTCAGCACAAAAGCTTTATCCTTATTATACATGCTATCCGTCAGATTTACTATAGTAATTTTGCACAATATTTTATTAGTATTATACACCAAAATTATCATGGCGCATTATAACAAAAAATATTGCATTAAGTATGTAAATATTTCGTAAACAATTTAAAAACAAATAATTAACACGTCATTTTACCGCTTGGATCACGGAGCGTCACGATGCAATTATATGTTCCGATGCAGGGCTGTGCGATTAAAACTTATAGCCCTTCACAACGCCATAGTAGTACTCATAAAACGATTCAAGATACGTCTTGGGCTTTTCGACAGTCTCCGCAGCGGTCTCGGTCTTGTCTGTGCTCTCGGTATCTTCTTCGTCAGCAGCCTCGGCATCCCTTGGCTCTATCTTCATAACAAGGGTTGTGAGCGTGTCGCTCGGTATCTCTATTGAAGTGGTCTTGAGGCTGCCCATGTCTACCATGTACTCGTTAAGCTCCTGCTCCTTTTCATAGTCGTCCGTGTTCTTTGTGGAGCGATAAATGTGTCCCGACTTGATTCTGTAGTCGTTCACGGCAAGCTTCAACGTCTCGTCATTTTCGGATGTATTCAGTATTACAAGTACCAGCTCATCGTTATCAGGCGATACAAATGCTGTTACGTTGGAATTAACGGCGTTGAGATCGGTTTCAACGCGAGTGTAACCGTTCTTGATGAACTTAGAGAAGTGCATCATAATGTAATGGTTTCCTCTCGGCTTTACGTATGCATTGCTCTCCCAACCGCCGATTTCTATCAAGCAGTTTCCGTCATCTTCAGGCAATACGCCGTTCCAGTACAGATATGCGTTTACGTTTTCGTAGTTAAGCTCATCTATAAGCACTTTTGCATGTCCGAAGTAGTCGTTATTGTACCACTCTGTCTGCCAAAGCGTATAATCACCGAATTTCTCGTAAACCTCTGAGAATGATGCGGGTGTGTTTGCACTTCCGTAAAGGTGGTGAGGTATCATGTCAAAGCTTTCGGGTGCTGCTTCAATGAGCGGCTCAAGGTATTCCTCCATCAAGCTTGCAGTGTCAGCCATGACCTCTGCACCCGTGATCTTAGGAGCATCCTCTCCGAACGCCTCCTGGAACGCCTCGTACACAGCTATGTGAGCCTTCCAGTATGCGCAGTGGTACTCGTTCTCATCGGGGCCGAAGTAAAATCCCGCTTCATCTCTTGCATTGCCCTGCTCGTCTATGTGCAAGCCCTGAAGTTCTGTCTCGTTAGAGATCGAGAAGTAATCGACGGGTATTCCCGCGTCGAAGAAATACTGTATCGACTGAACGCAGAAATCTGCAAGCTCGTCATACATGTACTCGCCGTTTTCATCCTTTGCAAGGGTATAGTACGTATGTCCCTCGTCGTCCTTTTCGGTAAACGCCACGAAGTCGAGGTTTCTGTCATACTGACCCCAGCTTGTGACCATTACTATAGGATCGATTCCGCGTTCTACAGCTGCATCATAATAAGCTTTGTAGCTCTTATATGATGTATCCTCGTATCCTCCGCCGTAGCCTATAACCTTATTCAAATCTCTGAATCTTAAGATATTAAATTCAGCGTCTTCAAATATCCAGTCATATGCTTCTTCGGCGTGAACGTTATTTGTAAGCCAGTCTCCGTACCATGTGTAGGATGCTCCCCATCCCTCAAATGTCTGATACCTTGTATCAAGATCCACTGTAATTCCGGGGTCGCCCTTTATTGTCCATCTGACAATGATTGAGTAGACCGTGTTGCCGTTTCCGTCAACACCGAAATTCATGACGTTATCAAGCCTTAAATAGCTTCCGTCATCAGCGTGTTTAGTTGATGTATAGGTATCTATAAAATCCTCTGCCGAGAATACAGCCACCTTCTTATCCCCGTCGGTCTTTGTGGTGTACCTTGAAAACGTAGCAAACGAGTAGTTATCGCCGCCGCTTACAGGGTAACTTTGCAGAAGTAAAGACAGGTTTGCACTTCCGGTGTATGTAATTTCAATGGTTGCGCCGTCATTTTGTATTGCCTCAAGAAAGTTGCTCGCCTTTTCAGGCTCGGCATACTGCAGGAAGAACGACGGATACCATCCGTCGAGCACCTGCTCGCCTTCAAACAGCGTATACTTAGCAGGTGTATCCGCAAAAGACACGACGCTCAGCGTCGTAAGCAGCATCAAAGCGGCAAGTACTACTGACACGGCTTTAATTACCTTCTTCATTCCCTTAACATTCTCCTTCCAAAGTAAATATAATAATTTTATTATACATGAATTGCCGTGTATAAACAATTCGACTTTTTCACTAAATTTATTGCCCTAATTTATGCAAACCCCCATTGCACATTTGCAATAGGGGCAACAGCGCTAATTATACAGCCGGTCAGCTCTTATATCCGTTCGGATTGTTCTTCTGCCAGTTCCATGAGTCGCGGCACATTTCATCTATGCCGTACTTAGCCTTCCAGTGAAGTTCCTTTTCAGCAAGGGATGGGTCAGAATAAGACTCATCTATGTCTCCCGCTCTTCTCGGGCATATCACATACGGTATTTCCTTTCCGCACGCTTTTTCATACGCCTTAACGACATCCAATACCGAGTAACCTATTCCCGTACCGAGGTTGTAAATGAGAACCCCGCCGTTCGCTCCGTCTATCTTTTCAAGGGCCTTTACATGTCCCGCAGCAAGGTCGCATACATGGATATAGTCCCTTACACCGGTTCCGTCGTGAGTCTTATAATCGTTGCCGAATACATTCAAGTGGTCAAGCCTTCCTACGGCCACCTGCGCTATGTACGGCACAAGGTTGTTCGGTATTCCCTGCGGATCCTCGCCTATCATTCCGGAGCTGTGCGCACCTATGGGGTTGAAGTACCTGAGCAGAACCACATTCCATGAGTTGTCCGCGGTGTGAACATCGGTTAAAATCTGCTCTATCATGCTCTTTGTCCAGCCGTACGGATTCGTGCACACGCCTTTAGGGCATGTCTCGGAAATCGGGACCGATTCCGGCGTGCCGTAAACAGTTGCGGATGAGCTGAAGATTATATTTTTCACATTGTGAGCCTTCATAGCCTCAAGAAGAGTTATTGTTCCGCCGAGGTTGTTCTTATAATACTCTATCGGCTTTGCAACAGACTCTCCCACGGCCTTAAGACCCGCAAAATGAATAAGCGCAGTTATGTCCGGGTTCTCGTCAAATATTTTGTTCATGGCATCCCTGTCAAGCATATCGGCCTTATAGAACTTGACGCTCTTTCCGGAGAGCTTTTCAACTCTCTTTATAGCCTCTTCGCAGGAATTTGACAGGTTGTCAAACACCACTACATCATAGCCCTTTTCCAAAAGCTCAAGCACCGTATGAGAGCCGATATAACCTGCTCCTCCGGAAACAAGAATAGACATTTTAATCACCTTTCCTATCGTTTTATTCTTTATATATCTGATCAATGAGTTATCACAAAAGTAGTTACGCTCTCCGGTTCGAGAACATATTCAAACTCATTACTATCATACTGCACATTCCCGATTCTTTCAAGACTTTTGTTTGCGCTTGTCGTGTACGCCTCGATATATTTAAGCTCATCAGAGCCGCCTATTTCAAATCGCTGGCCGTAGCTTGTCTGGCTCTCGTTGACGGCGACAATCACAGTTTTTCCGTCTCCTTTGTACGCTGAAACGCTCACTCCGTCAGCAGGCGTTTCCGTCGCTCCTATGCGGATATATCCCGGGCGGACAAACTTAGAAAACTGCGCCATGCAATATCCGCGCTTGCTTATGGTGCCGTCTTCCTTCATCGGACCGTAAAATCGCCTTATGTACCACCACACATACGCCTGCATATTTCCTTCTGTCATCGCATCAGAAATATTAGCCGCGACCTCAAGCGCGTTCGGCCAAACATCCGCATCCGTAGAGCTGTCCGGAACATAGACCTCTGTCATCCACAGCTCTTTTCCCTCGCCCTTTTCCTCGAACAAAGGATACGCCATGTCCCACTTTTGAGTTCCGTAAAAATGCGTTGCAAATATATCTACCTTTGAAAGCGCTTCTTCAGAGTTGAGAATCTCGTCATAGAAGTCCTTTCTATACTGAAAAGACTCGGGAGTCATTATCCTGCAATCTATCATATCGGAGTAATTGATGATAAAGTCCATTATCTCCTCTGTGGACCACCACGTCCAGCCATCGGCATAGTCAGGCTCGTTTTGAATTGATATGGCGTAAAGCTCAACTCCGTTGTCCCGCATGTACGTGACAAAATCGTTTAAATGCTCTGCGTACTCGGCATATTTGTCATGCCTTAGGCGCTGAGCGTTTTCGTTGCCGTTATGGTTGAATTTTTCGCAAAGCTCGGCGGGCGGATTCCAAGGAGACGCAAACACCAAAAGCCCTTCATCGACAGCGGCCTTCGCGGTTTCAAGCTCCTTTGACCAGTTTTCTCTGTCAGGGTCAACGTGTATTCTGAGTATCGAAAAGCCGAGCTGATCCTCGCCGTTTTTAAACGCCGTTTCCCTTTGTTCTTCCGTAAGATCCGCAATCCACGTCGGATAGTTGATTCCTCCGAATCCTCTTATCAGCTGATGCTCCTCTGACGGATCAACGGTAACCGTAGCAGAAGCAGCAGTACCGCTCAGGTCCGGAACAAAAAGCTCATCATTCATCCCGCCGCAGCTGACAAGCGGCAAAAGCATGGCAGCCGCCAAAACAATGCACAATATCTTTTTCATCCAATCACGCCCCTCATTTTTAATTACATTGTATAACTTAATCGGCAGCTTTGCAATACAACCAGCAAAATAAATGCACCCATCGCTCAGCGACAGGTGCATGCAAAGTTATTCAACCGTTACCTTAGCGTCCGACTGCGAAAGTATCGTGCCGTCAGCGTCTACAACAGTCATAATATACACTCCCGGTTCGGTAGGAGCCTTCATGCTCGTTGCGTCTCCGGCAGCTCTTGACTGCGTGGGATCATCTTCATCAAACGCAGACAGTCCCGAAGGCGCAAGCCAAATCACAAGGCTTGCATCGTTTGCGGGGTTGGAGAACGGAACATCCTCGCCCGGGCCGACAGTCATGTCGTACTCAAGAAGAGTATTAGCTATCATAACCTCCGTGGTTATGTTATATGTCTGAGTTTCTCCGTCTGCATCGGAAGTTGCAACTATCTCCCACTCTCCGGCATCGGAAATGATGAAGCCGTCAGCAGCCTGAGTTCCGTTTACGGTTACGGTGTAGCCGTCCTTGATCTCAAGCTCAAGAGGAGACATCTTGCTTACGGTATAAGTTCTGCCGTCGGATACGTTTACTGCGGAGGTGTTCTCACCTGCGTAAACAGTAAACTCGCTTTCACCTGACACTGTGCCGTCAGCATATACAATGTAGAGCTTATACTCGCCCGGCTCGTCGGGAATCTGAATGGTCTTTTCATTTCCCGCGGCGGTGGTCATGGTAGAGCACTCCTCAAACTCGGTAGTTCCCGCGGGGGCAAGCCATACGGTATCGTCAGCCTCTAAAAGTCCTCTTCTGTTTAAAAGCTCGCCGCAGGCAATTGAAACGTTTGCCGCCAGCTCGTAGTAATCATCAGGCATAACGTCCTTTGAAACCATGTCTACATACTCATCCTCAAGTCCTGAATAGAGCACAACATCGTATCCCTCAACAGGCCAGATGTAATCTTCGTTTACATACTGCTCAAGCGTGCAGTTAGGAGCCGTTGTCTCGGAACGGTCTGTATTTGAGAAGCCGTTTGTAACTATGCAGTCGTGCTTTCTCATCCAGTCGTTAAGCTCATACACGTTTCTTATTACATTAGTTACAACGTTGTGGTCAAAGAGTATATACGCACTTCCCTCATCGGGGTGGAAGCCGTTGACCATTCTTGAACCGTCGGCAACGGTAGGCTCGCGGAAGCAGTTGATGTAGTTGTAGCTCATCTCGGTGACGTCCGTCCAGTCCTCATTGCCCTGCTGACCGAGCGTGTAAATTCCGCCAGCATCCTGAAGAACGGAGCATATCTCCTCAACTCTGTTGTAGTTTACATGGTTATATCTTGAGGTGGTTGTGGGCTGTCCGGGAAGCTGAGAGCCTTCCGTGCCGTCAAAGTTGCACCAGCCCCATCCTATGCTCATTCCGCTGTAGGAGCACTTATAAATGAAGTTGTGCTCAACAGTCAGATTATAAGTAAAGAAGGTTGTAATGGGCGAGTTTCCGGGGAAGAAGTAGCAGTTTTCAAGAAGATAATTGTTCTTAATGGTTATGTTCTTAGGCACTGCCTCTGTTCCGTAAGGGAACTTTTCCTTGTCGGGTCCTGCGCTTGTCTCGCTTACCCTTTGCTCCTCGGTGTCGTTTTCATATATGTGCTGAAGGTGACCTACGGTTATTCCGCCGCCGCCTGTATAAGCAATGAAGTTGCCTATTATGTCGCAATCGTAAACGTCGTTTTCAAGGTGTATTCCCAAATATCCTGTAGACTCAAATCCGCCGTTTATGAAATCAACGTCATGCGCGGTTGAAACATGTACCGCTGCCGGCGCAACATCGAAAGCTCTGTAAAGATCGTTGTGCCAGTTTACATCAGAATACTTAGTGTAAATTGTGCAGTTCTGAGTGGTTGCATTTCCGTGCGAGCCATCAAGCTCATACAGATTCCAGTCGGAATATGCAAAGGTAAGTCCGTCAAATATGATGTACTGAGCATACGTCTCCAAAGGCTCTGAGCCGCTTACCTCTACAAGCTTTTCAAGCTCCGGTATAATAACCTGCGCTTCGTTTATGTCCTCGCCCTCTCTGGGGATGTAGTAAAGCATGCTTCCCGCCTGGTCAAAGTAGAACTGACCCTCGCTGTCAAGCCACTCAAACACGTTTATTACATCATTTGATGCGGTGGGGTTGTAGTTTGTATTCCATCCCAGATTCTGCGCAATAGCGGCATAAGGCATCTGGAAGTTTACCTGCGTATCGCCGTCTTCGGTAACCTCAAGGTCCTGAGCGCAAACAGTAGCCTTAACCCATGTGGAGCCTGATTCAAGCTCGATATTTTGAGGGTTTCTTGTGTCTGCGGGGAGGCCGAACGATTCATCAAATACGTTTCCCGTCCTTATAGTCGTACCGCTGCTCGATATCCACGCCCAGTCAGCCTGTCCTGCAACTATAGAATAGAAACCTACGGCTTTAAGAGGGGTCGCGGTTCTTCTTGTCATCTCCGCACGAGTGCCGTCTACGTATATGGCTCTGAGCTTATCGTCTCTTTCCAAAGGAGCCTTGTATGCCACAAGACCGTCCTCGAGCCAGTCCACATCGTCGGCCACAACCCACTCTGCATCGAGGATTTTTCCGCCGCTGATAATCGGCTTTGCGCCCTCCGCTGCACGGTAGATTATGTTGCATTTCGTCGTTCCGGAGTCGTCCTCATTAAAAACAAGAGTCTCATCAAGCTCATAGAAGCCATCTGCTATCTCAACAATGATGTCGCCCTTATTCTTTTTAAGGCCTCTTACATACTCCTTTGCGCCTTCAATAGTGCCAAACGGATTTTCCTTACTTCCGTCCGCCGTCTCGTCGTTGCCGTCGGGAGACACATACACAGTATATGCTATCTCGTGCGGCTCGTCGGACGCAGCGTCATCACCGCAGCCGGCAAATGACGTCAGCACCATGGCAAAGGTACACATCATAACGACAAGCGCCAATGCTCTTTTAAATTTCATCATACTAAATACCACTTTCTTTAAACATGTGTTTAACACAAAACCTAAAACTGCGAACCTGCACATGCGAAAACAAGTCCGAGCTTTCACATTAAATCCTCACTATTATAACATAGCTATCAAGATTCATCAATAGCAATGTTAAAATCTTTTATAGTATTTCTAATGTCTACATCCGTAGTCCGCTCAAAAAAGCGCGGCAGCCAAAAGGCTGCTGCGCTTAAAAATAATATCGGGTATCACGCCGTAGCGGGAGTGACAGCCTTTTTCATCTTGGTTGTCTTTCTCTGAGCCATGACAAGGCTGTAATACACGCCTTTTTTGCGCATAAGCTCGTCATGCGTTCCCATCTCGGCAAGCCTTCCCTTATCCAAGACTATGAGCTGATCGGCGTTTGAAAGCGTTGAAAGCCTGTGAGCGATTGCAATGGTAGTTCTGCCCTTGCAAAGCTCGTTTAAGCCCTCCTGTATCTGCTTTTCTGTCTCGGTATCCAAAGATGCCGTAGCCTCGTCAAGTATTATAATTTTTGGGTTATGAAGTATCGCTCTTGCAATTGCTATGCGCTGCCTCTCTCCTCCGGAAAGAGTATAGCCCTTGTTGCCCACTCTTGTGTTGTAGCCGTCCGGCAGTTTGGTTATAAACTCGTGAGCATGAGCTATCTTTGCTGCCTGAACTATCTCTTCAAACGTAGCATCCGGCTTTGCATATGAGATGTTGTCAAGCACGCTTCCCTCAAACAAATACGTCTCCTGTAAAACAACGCCGACCTGAGACCTCAAGCTCTGCTGAGATATCTTTCTTATATCCACACCGTCTATCTTTACAGCTCCCTGTGTCACGTCGTACAAGCGCAATATCAGATTTATCATTGTCGATTTTCCGACGCCGGAATGTCCGACAATGCCTACCATCTTTCCTTTTTCTATTTTGCAGCTTATATCCTTGAGAACGGGGTTGTACACCTTGTATCCGAAGTACACGTGGTCAAACTCTATGTCTCCCTTGATGTCAAGGTCAACACAGTCTGTTGTGTCGCGGACGTCCGTCTGCTCCTCAAGTATCTCAAATACCTTTGACGCACTTATGGATGCATCGGCAAACGTTCTCGGAAGCTGCATAAGCCATCTGAGCGGCGTGTAAAGCATCGTAACATAAGAAGTAAACTGTGTAAGCTCACCTAAGGTCATAGATCCCCAGCCCGGGACAAAATCAAGAACCATCTTTGCACCGAAGAAAAGAATAAGGTAGTTTCCGAAGGTCAGCAAAAAGTCTGTGACAGGCCAGATGAGGTTCCAAACTACTTCCGCCTTTGATGCAGCCTTGGCCCATTTTCCCGAAGCTGTTTTGTACTTTTCTATCTCGTCTTTTTCCGTTCCGCAAGACTTGACCACTTTAATGCCATTTAAGGCGTCGTGCAAAAGCCTTGAGTGGAAGTTAGAGCATCGCCATGAACGGGAGTAGTGCATGTGAATGACGTTGTACAGCCTCTTGACTATTATCAGCACGAACGGTATCGGGAGTATGGCTAAAATAGCGAGCTTCCAATTCATTATGCATATTATAACCATAACGATAATAAGTGAAAGTATTCTGACTATCGCCTGCTTGCCGTTATCGGTTATAAAGCTTTGGAGCTTGTTGGCATCGTTTGAAACACGTGAAATGAGTTCTCCGGCTGTTTTCTTGGATATAGACGTCATTGACAGATCAAGCGTCTTGTTAAACACATCCTGCCTTAAATCCTGACCCAGATTGAGCGCTACAAAATAGCTGCACTTCATGTTCAGATAATCGAACAGCACGCTCACTATTACCGTGCCCAAAAGCGCCAGGCAAAGAAGTCCAAAGCCTTCCCAGTTGATGCTTGTCGATGCAGCCGCCGTTTCAGCCGGCCTGACGTAATCATCTATTAAAAGTCTGTTTATGTAGGGCGAAACCACTCCTATCAGCTCGCCCAGAACCGTGCATATTATCGCAACGGCAAAGACCTTTTTATACGGCCCCACGCGCTTTATAAGCTTAGAAAAAACTTTCAGCTTTGAAGTGCAGTAAGGGCACTGCGTATATCCGTCGAGCGGGAGGTGGCACTTTGGGCATTTCGGTTCGTCGATGTCGCTCTTTTCAACCAAAACTCCGGTAGTAAGATAGTGATTTATTATTTTGCAAAGCTCGGCAAACGCTATAAAATTGTCCTGCGTGAAGGCGCATATGCACATTTGCGTGACATCGTTCTTTCTGCCGACCATCATCGAGCATCCGACAAGCTGTTCGCAGGCATATTCGTCGTAGTCATCAAAGTCATATGTTTTTTCGAGCTTATCATTTACATACACAAGTATTTTTTTGTCCCTTGTGACGCACAGATCTCCTTTAACCTTTTTTGCGTTTCCGTACAGATTAAACGGCAATGCAAACAGAAAATCGTCAAGGCTTGTCCCGCTTGGCGCTTCAAGAAGCAAATTCATATATGAAAGGACTCCTTTCTTGATTACTGAAAAGATATATAATCAGATATATATCTCAAGCACGGCAAGGCTCTTCTTGTCGAGCTTAGCTATGTCTGAGCAGAAATACTTGTTTCCGTCCACATCGGCAGCGTAAAGATATTTATCGGTGAGCATTCTGAAATTTGAGTACCAGTCTCTTATGCAAATAGTCTTTCTTCCCGCTGTTGTGTCGATGTCTACAAAGATAAATCCTCTTGAATTGTCTTTTATAGAATGTACCTTTGTTATTTCAGGCATGTAGTACTTATACTCGAGATAGTCGTTTACAAGCTTGTACTGCTCTGCGGACATCTGCGACATGTCCTTTATAACGCCTATCTCCTTAAACTCTCTGTCCTCATCATCGTAAGCTACGCTTATATACGTTGTCTTAGCGTAAAAGGGAAGAAGTCTTGTGAGCCTTACGTTAAAATATTCCTTGCCGTCATACTTTAAAGATATAAAGCCCGCATCATCCCTGTAAAACTCAAGCTTTGAGCAGTCGAGTATATTCAAACGGTCTATTTCAAATATTTCTTCCTCAAGCTCCTTTTCACGCTCGCTTTTTTGGGACTGAACAGGAGCAGGTTTTTTAATTTCTGTGTTTGATGTATTCACGGTATTATCCATAATCATGTAAACCTCTTTTCACAAAACAGCAAGTTACTCCTCGATGAACTTCAACGCTTCCGACTGAAGTCTGTAAGGCTCAAAGTACTTGCCCTTCTGCCTGATAAGCTGATCATGAGTTCCAAGCTCCTTCAGCTCTCCGTTTTCTATAACGCAAAGCATGTCGGCATCTCTCAAGGTCGAAAGCCTGTGGGCAATAGATATGATGGTTCTGCCCTCTTTTAAAGCGTCGATCGCGACCTGAATTTTTCTTTCCGTTCTCGTGTCCATTGATGCCGTAGCCTCGTCGAGGATGAGTATGTCGGGGCTTTGTATAATCGCCCTTGCTATAGATATTCTCTGCTTTTCTCCTCCGGAAAGCGATACTCCGCCGGAACCGATTCTTGTGTTGTATCCGTCCGGAAGCTTTGTAATAAACTCATGTGCGTTAGCTGACTTTGCAGCCTCTATAACCTCTTCGATAGTGGCGTCAGGCCTTGCGTATCTTATGTTGTCCGCGATTGTGCCTATGAACAGATAGGTTTCCTGCGACACAATGCCTATGCAGCGCCTGAGGTCCTCTGTCGCTATCTGCTTTATAGGCACTCCGTCTATCGTTATCTCTCCGCCGGTCACGTCGTAAAGCCTTGCCATCAGATTTATTATAGTGGATTTGCCTGCTCCGGTCTTTCCGACTATTCCGAACATCTGACCCGACTTTACTTTAAATGAGACATTTTTGAGTATCGGATGACCCGCCTCATATTCAAAGAACACATTCTTAAACTCTATATCGCCCTTCATGCTCTGCATGTGAACGGGGTTTTCGCTCGGGACAACCGTAGGCTTTGCGTCGAGTATCTCAAACATTCTCGACGCTGCGTCTATGCATCTTGCCCAGCGGTCTCCTATCCACATGAAGAAGTCAATGGGGTCATAAATCATGTTTGTATAGGACAAGAGCGCGTTAAGCGTTCCGAATGTGAACACCTTTCCCGCAAATTCGTGATGAATTATTACAAGGAAGCATCCCAAGCAGAACAATCCCGTGCTGATAAACCTGTAAAAGCCCCATACAAACGGCAGTGTTGATGTCAGACGATTGTTGATTCTTGTGTTGACGTCGTAAACATCCTTGTTCTTCTTGCCGTAACGAGCGATTTCACGCTTTTCCTTTGCAAAGGATTTTACAACCCTTTGTCCGTTCATGACATCCGACAAAACCGAGTTGAGGCTGCGCATTGCAACGTCGAGCTTTCTGTACAGCTTTCTTTCAGAATGATACAAAAAGTTGTCAAACGCCATTACAGCTACAATTAGCGCAATTACGGCTATTGCAAGTATCGGGCTTAGCGTAAACATTATCGCCGCCACTCCGACAAGCTTGATTATATTTGCGCATCCGTAAGGGACAATGTCTACAAAGAAGTTGTAAACGTTGTTGCTGTCTCGGTCTACTCTTGACATGAGCGATCCGGTTTGCTTGCTTGTAAAGAATTGCAGCGAAAGATTGTTCATCGCAGCATATATCTTTGTCCTGAGAGTGTGCGTGACAAACGGAACTACCTTTGCGGTGATTATTCCGGACGCCATACCCGTCAGCTTGCTGAGTATGTTTGTAAGTATCATGAGCATGATGACAAGCAGCACGTTTCCGTAAAAACGTCCTCCCTCTGTCAAGACGTCATCATAGAGCATCTTTGAGCCAAACCACGGCGAAACAATCGCAAGTATGTTTGACATGAGAATAGTAAGGGCAATCAGAAAAATCGCAAGCTTAAACTCGCGGAACATGCCCATCAGCCTTGTAAAGATAGAACGCTTGTCAAGGCATCTCGGGCAAACCGGACGGTTTGGATTCGGATACGGCTGGTGGCAGGTCGGGCAGATAGTCTGCACGCTGTCCAAAAGCGAGTCGTCTATTTCTTCACCGCGATGAGTCTTGTTTACCCTGTCGCAAAATCTCTCGAATTTTTCGCTGTAACCTATAGAAAACCTTGCAATCTGTATGTTCGGCCTTTCATGGTCATACGCCTGACCGAACCAGCCGAACTTCATTCCGTAAAGCTCTTGGTCGCTTTCTTCGTTTTGCTCTTCCTTATGAGAAAAATCCTCCGTCTCGCCGTCTTTGAGCATAGCTATAATCAGCCTTGCAGTGTTTTGATTTCTGTCGACAAACATGTTCTTTATCTTTGAAATCGGATATTCGCTGAAATCAACGACATTATAGCTTACCATCTCTCGAACCGGTCTTGTCTTGAAAAAGCTTTTGATGACAGGAATGCTGCTTGCCCTTTCTTCGAGCTTTTCCTTTCCGGACTCCTCTTTGTACTCCTCATAGCCGCTTATGACATACAGGTCCGTGTCGGTAAAGGTGACATACACGTCTATGTACTTTCCCTCTCCGTCCAGGTCGGCTTTGACGCAGTACAAAAGCTTGTCTGTACTTACTCCGCGCTTTTTAAGCTCATCGGCTACAAGCGCGGGAAGCGCGTCAAAATATTTCATAAACTATACCTCTCCCATTTGTCCTATGGGTCCTTCCTTTTTTGCACTTTTGGCTGCGAAAGCAGCTTGTCCGCCGTCTTATAATGTTCCTGAAAAAAATCATTTCATCAGTAAATAACCATAAAAGCCCTCGATGCAGCAGCACCGAGGGGAATTAAGTCAATGGTCAATACTGTGAGATACCAATAATCCGCCGGCGGCATGCCCGTATAAAAATCTTATTGTGCTGTCCGATCTCATGCGCATTTTATCTCACTCCTTTGTTTTAATATAAAGCGTGTTCATTATATACCCGCATCTTTCATATGTCAATACTGTATTTTGCGACGAAGGCAGAAAAGTTTTCGTTATATAGCGGCATTGATTCAATAAATAAATGCGCCGCTCAATTTATCATATTAAAGCTTTAAAGATTGACTTGAATAATTACAAATGATATAATACAAAAAATATATGATTGGACGTGATGATATGGATCGACTTATAAAACTTCTAAAGACAAACGCCCGCCTGTCCGACAAGGAACTTGCGGCGATGCTCGGAGTAACCGAAAAGGATGTGGCGGATAAAATCGCACAGCTTGAAAAAAGTGGCGTAATAAAGGGATACACTGCAATTATTGACGAAGAACTCACTGACAACGACGGAATTGCCGCGTACATAGAACTGTCGGTAACGCCTAAGGCGCAGGTGGGATATGACGACATAGCAAGGCTTATAGCGTCGTATCCTGAGGTTGAGAGCCTGTCTTTGATGTCCGGCGGATACGACCTTGCCGTTACGCTTCGCTGCAAAAACATCAAGGACGCATCGCTTTTTGTTGCGCAAAGGCTTGCCGCGATAGACGGAGTGATTGCAACCTCCACGCACTTCTTCCTGCAAAAATACAAGGAAAACGGCATAATGCTTGTTGATGCCGTTCCCGACGAAAGAGGCATGGAATAAAAGGTATGATAGATTATAATAAGCTTTTAAACAAGGTGTCCCGCGAGATAAAGCCATCGGGAATACGAAAGTATTTTGACATTGCAGCGACGCTTGACGATGTCATATCACTCGGCATAGGAGAGCCGGATTTTTATACTCCGTGGCCGATAAGGCAGGCTGCCATAAAGGCTTTGGAGCGCGGAAAGACATTTTACACATCAAATTCCGGCCTTATTAAGCTGCGTGAAGTCATTTCGGAATACACTTTTAAAAGAACAGGCGTAAAATACGACCCTGCATCCGAAATCATAGTCACAGTGGGCGGGTCAGAAGCGATAGATCTGACGGTGAGAGCTTTGGTTGAAGAGGGCGACGAGGTAATAATACCCGAGCCGTCGTTTGTGTGCTACAAGCCCATAGTCGCGCTTGCAGGCGGCACTCCTGTCACAATCAACACATCCTCCGACAACAGCTTCAAGCTCACCGCCGAGGCTTTAAAGAACGCAATTACGGATAAAACAAAACTTCTCATACTCCCCTATCCCAACAACCCCACCGGAGCAATCATGACAAAAGAGGACTTAGAGCCTATAGCAAATATTCTGAGGGATACGAACATTGCCGTTTTGACGGATGAAATATACTCTGAGCTTACATACGGAAGAGAGCATTTTTCCATTATATCGCTCGACGGCATGAAAGAGCGCACGGTATATGTAAACGGATATTCAAAGGCGTTTTCAATGACCGGATGGCGCCTGGGATACATGTGCGCGCCGAATGAAATAATAAAAAATGCACTCAAGATACACCAGTACGGAATCATGTCGTCGCCGACCGTGAGCCAGTATGCTGCGATAGAGGCCATGACATCCTGCGATGACGACGTTAAGATGATGGTCTCGGAATACGACACAAGGAGAAGATACCTTGTCAGCGCCTTTAACGAGCTGGGGCTTGACTGCTTTACGCCTGAGGGCGCGTTCTATGTTTTTCCCTGCATAAAATCCACCGGCATGACAAGCGACGAGTTTTGCGAAAAGCTTCTTTTCCACAAGCGAGTTGCGGTTATCCCGGGAACAGCCTTCGGCGAGTGCGGAGAAGGATACGTGAGGGTTTCGTATGCATACTCCATAAACCACCTCGTTGAAGCAATAAAGAGGATACGAGAGTTTTTAGCTGAGCTTTCCGATTCCGGCGAGGAGAAAAAGCCGCAATGAGCGCATCCGACTCTAAAATAAGCATCTGTGCAAACGCAAAGATAAACTTATGCCTTGACATTGTCGGAAAACTTCCGAACGGCTATCACGAGATCAAAACGGTCATGCAGACATTGACGCTTTGCGACACCGTGACACTTGAGTTTACGCATGAACCGGCGGCAGAAAAGATACTCATCGAGATAAATTCCGACCGCCTTGACGTTTCGGATATTCCGACAAACGACAGCAACACGTGCTGCAAGGCTGCAAAGCTGTTCTTTGAGCGCATTCAGCGCCTTGACAAAACGGCATGTGAGCGCTGCGAAGATATTTACGTTAAGATAACCGTTCAAAAGCAAATACCGCAGGCTGCGGGCTTAGGCGGAGGGTCATCCGATGCCGCCGCAGTTCTCAAGGGGCTTAATAGTTTTTTCGGCAGTCCGCTTGACAAGGCAGCGCTTTGCGAAACAGCTTTGCAGGTTGGTGCAGACGTGCCGTTTTTCATTGACGGAGGAACGGCGCTTTGCTGCGGAATAGGAGAAAAGATAACCCCCCTGCCGCCGATAAGCAAGTACCATGTGCTTTTGGTCAAACCGCACGTGGGCATGTCAACACCGGAGGCATATAAGAGATTTGATGAGTTAAATGAACACAGTGCATACATACATGGTGTATACTCATGCAGCGCCGTAGTCGATGCAATTCAAAGCGGCAAAGACCTGTGCGGGCTTTTGTCAAACGACTTTGAATGCGTTGTCACGGGCGTTGCGGACGAAATACTCGAAATCAAAGATGCGCTTAAATGCCTCGGAGCGGACGATGCTCTTATGACAGGAAGCGGTTCCTGCGTTTTCGGACTGTTTAAGGACGGTGAAAAATGTGCGGCGGCATATAGCAAAATAAAGGACAAATATGCCTTTGCCGCTGTTTGTAAGACAACATGACCACATATAATAACTGCACGCTCTGCCCGCGAGAATGCTCTGTTGACAGGAGCAAATCCACCGGCTACTGCATGCAAAGCGATAAAATTAAAATTGCACGTGCGGCTCTTCACAAGTGGGAGGAGCCTTGCATATGTACTGGCGAAGGCTGCGGAGCCGTGTTCTTTTCCGGATGCACGCTCCGGTGCTGCTACTGCCAAAACTACGAAATATCCCACGAAAACAAAGGCTTTTACATAACCGAAAGAGAACTTGCCGACATTTTTCTTAAGCTCCGAGACGAAGGCGCCTGCTGCATTGACCTTGTAAGCCCGACGCCATTTGTTCCGAGCATAATTTTCGCCCTTGACCTTGTCAAAAGCAAGCTTGGCATACCGATAGTGTACAATTGCGGCGGATACGAAAGTCAGCAGACTTTAGACATGCTTTCGGGTTACATAGACATATACCTTCCGGACCTCAAATATTTTTCATCGGAGTACTCGGCAAAATACTCAGGGTGCAAAGACTACTTTGAGCATGCCATGCCGGCAATAGTTAAAATGCAAAAGCAAGTAGGCAAGCCGGCATACGATGAAAACGGGCAGATGATAAAAGGCGTGATTGTAAGACACCTTGCCCTTCCGACACTTAGGCATGACTCGGCAAACGTCTTAAAAGCGCTGCGAGATAACTTTGAGCCGGACGACATAGTCCTAAGCCTTATGAGCCAGTATGTGCCGGTGTACAAAGCCCTTGAGAACCGTGAGATAAACAGAAAAATCTCGACCTTTGAATACAATTATCTTTTAGATACGGCATGCGACCTCGGATTCGAGGGGTATTCGCAGCAGCGGGACGCATCAAGCGAAGCCTATATACCAAAGTTTTACGATGACAAGGACGGTATAAAATAAGGCCGCAGGTTTTACTCTGCGGCCTTATTTTTATTCTTTGATTTCGTCTAAAAGCGCATCGGACAGCGAAACAAGCATGTCCATGTTGAGCTGCTCGGGTCTTGCGGTTTCACTTATCCCGCATTTTTTTGCTGCTCTCAAAACGGCGGCTTTATCTATGCCGACAGAACCGCTTACGCAGTTTAAAAGCGTCTTTCTCCTTTGAGTAAACATTCCCCTTACAAGCTTAAAGAAGAAGTCCTCGTCTTTCGGCGACGGGGTTTCTTTTTTTATGTCAAATCTCACAACGCAGCTGTCAACATTCGGCTGCGGCATAAAGCTTCCGCGCGAAACGTCAAAAAGTATTTTTGCGCGGGAAAAGTAGTTCACGGCAACAGTCACCGCACCGGATTCTCTTGTGCCCGGCGGCGCACAAAGGCGCACGCCTGCTTCCTTTTGAACCATTGCGGTTATTGATTCTATGGGAAGTCTTGAACACAGCAAGGACATGATAATCGGCGAAGTTATATAGTACGGCAGATTTGCACATACAGCGACCTTCATGCCGTCAAATTCATCTTTAATCAGCTTATGAAGATCTATATCCATCACGTCTGCGTTTATAACCTTTACGTTTTTGTGCTCGGAAAGCGTTTCGGACAGTATCGGTATGAGTCTTTGGTCTATTTCCACAGCCACAACCTTGTCCGCTCTTTTTGCAAGCTCATTTGTCAGCACGCCTATTCCCGGGCCGATTTCAATTATGCCAAACCCCTTTTTGGCGTTGCCCATCTCGGCAATTTTAGGGCAGACAGTGGGATTTATCAAGAAGTTTTGACCGAGTTTTTTTGAAAATGAAAAGCCGTGCTTTGAAAGCAGGTCTTTAATTACTCCGATGTTCGACAGATTGTCCATTTTAACGCTCCCCGCAATGCATAAATACCGTACAGTAGTATACCAAACCATTTTCTCAAGGTCAATACGGCGCCATTGATAAGCGGTATATTTTTTAAATATGTGCTCAAAATATCGCTGAGGAAGTGATGCCATGAACTGCGTTTCAAAAATAATCAGCGATGCAAACATTCCGCTGAAAGATCTGAGCAACATACTGTCACCCACCGAACAAAGGGATTTAATTGAACAAAGACATAAAACTAAAAAATCCTCTGCAAGCGCCTGCAACACGATCGAAGAAATGCTGCATTTAAACTAAAGAGCCTGCTCGATCGAAATAATTCGGTCAGGCAGGCTCTTTAGCCAAAAATGATGCAGAAATTGGGTAATTACTTAATCATTGAAGCAACTTCATCGGCAAAGTTGTCAGACTTCTTTGCGATGCCCTCGCCTCTCTCGTAACGAACATAGTCAGCAATCTTGATGGTGCCGCCAAGCTCCTTAGCGCACTTTTCAACATACTTGCCGACAGTGTAGTCGCCGTCCTTAACAAACTCCTGATCGACAAGGCAGTTCTCAGAATAGTACTTTCCGATCTTGCCTTCGATGATCTTTTCAATAACCGCAGCAGGCTTGTTTGCCATCTTGGGATCCTCATGCATCTGAGCGGTCATTATAGTCTTTTCGTTCTCCAACACATCGGCAGGAACCTTTGTCCTGTCAAGATATGCGGGGTTCATTGCAGCAATCTGGAGTGCGCAGTCCTTTCCGCAAGCGTAAGCCTTATCTCCGAGGTCGGTGTCAAGCTTTACAAGAACGCCGATTCTTCCCTCACCGTGGATGTAGGAAACAAGCGTTCCCTCCATTCTTGTGAATCTGCGGATCTGGATGTTCTCTCTTATCTGAAGGAATACCTCTTGAAGTTCTTCCTCAACTGTCTTATCGGAACCTGACGCCTTGCAAGCCTTCAAAGCATCTACGTCAGCAGGGTTGCACTCGATAATAGTCTTTGCAACCATGTTTACGAAGTTCTTAAACTGATCGGTGTTTGCAACGAAGTCGGTTTCAGAGTTAACCTCTACTATCGCTCCGACATTGCCCTCAACCATAGCGGCAACCAAGCCCTCTGCAGCAACTCTGCCGGCTTTCTTAGCCTGGGTAGCAAGTCCCTTCTCTCTGAGAATAACTATTGCCTTTTCAACGTCGCCGTCAGCCTCAACCAAAGCTTTCTTGCAGTCCATCATACCTACGCCGGTTCTCTCACGGAGAGAAGCAACGTCCTTAGCAGTAATGTTAGCCATAATTTACATCCTTTCGTATCATCTATTCTGTTCAATCATGCAATGCTTGTTCAGGTGAGGGCAGGTTATGCGCCTGCCCCGTCTTAGTTTTAGAAATTATGCCTCTGCAGGAGCCTCGGCAGAAGTCTTATCTTCGCCCTCTTCAGCCTTATTGGTCTCGTCCTCTGAAGCGGCGGTCTCGCCCTGTCTGCCCTCTATGATAGCGTCAGCCATAGCGCCGGAGATGAGCTTTACCGCTCTTATAGCGTCGTCGTTTCCGGGGATAACATAATCAACCTCATCGGGGTCGCAGTTTGTATCCACTATAGCAACTATCGGGATACCGAGCTTCTTAGCCTCGGATACAGCAATCTTTTCTCTCTTGGGGTCTACGATGAAGAGAGCTGCGGGAAGGGTATGCATGTTCTTTATACCGCCGAGGTACTTTTCAAGTTTCTCTATCTCGAGCTGAAGCTTTACCACTTCCTTCTTGGGAAGAAGGTCAAATGTTCCGTCCTCAGACATCTTGTGAAGCTGCTCAAGTCTTGATATTCTGGTCTGGATGGTCTTGAAGTTGGTCATCATACCGCCGAGCCATCTTGCGTTTACATAATGAGCGTTAGCTCTTGTTGCCTCCTCCTTGATGGAGTCGCCTGCCTGCTTCTTAGTTCCTACAAAGAGAACTTCTCCGCCGTTAGCGGAAACATCTCTTATGAACATGTAAGCCTCATCGAGCTTCTTAACTGTCTTCTGAAGGTCGATGATATAAATTCCGTTTCTCTCTGTGAAAATGTACGGAGCCATTTTCGGGTTCCATCTTCTTGTCTGGTGGCCGAAGTGTACGCCTGCCTCAAGAAGCTGCTTCATTGATACTACTGCCATTGTAGTAACCTCCTATTGGTTTTTTGATATTACTATCCTCCGCACAGGTTAGCTTGCCTCCACCCTTTCGGGAACCACGGCAAAACCCATGCGTGCGAATTGCGGTAATATTATATCACCCTCAAGAAGATATTGCAATAGTTTTTTTACTTATTTATTGATAAAAATTTTCACATGATCAGCTCTGTTTGTCGTCTGTTTTCACTATATTTACGTCTTATAGCGTCCCTTTCTGCCCTCGTCGGCGGATGTAAACACGCTTTGCTTTTCATGCGTTGTCTGAGACATCTCACTTCGAGAGACAAGCACGGTATCCTTGCCTATCAAATCTATGTCGCGATATTTGATAATTATATCGTCGTCCCTTCCTAAAAGCCCGAACAGCCTCGGTCTGCCGTACACGATCATTGCCTCCACAGACGAGTTCTCCATGTTTATTTCAATGTCATCAATCCGCCCGAGCATTGTCCCCGATTTAGTTTCTATGACCTCTTTTGATTTCAAATCTGACAATGTACACTTCATAAAAACTCACCTCAGTCAATAATATGACCGAGGTGAGCGGATTATTAGTTTTGCTGGCAGCAGCTTGTGATGTCCTCAAGGCTCTTGGGGAAGAATTCACTCGACGGGAAATTGATTTTCTCGAACAGCTCGCAAGGGCTTTCCGTGCTTGATGCGCATTCCTTTTTAGGCACTGAGTAATCGTATGCGGGAACCATGACCGGCACGGTTCTTGCAAGCGACACTATTGAGAATACGCCTAAGGTCACGTATATCATCTTCCTTGCCGGAGTGACAACCGTCTGCTCGCATGTGGCGTCTGTGCAGCAGTTCATCGACGGTATGCTTACAAGCCGAATGTTTAAAACTATCGGATCCGCGACAGCAAGCGTTGCTTTAGGCGGGTTGTTGTAGCTGCATCCGTTGAGAGACACCGCTCCGTTGTCGTTTGAAGTGAAGTACTTTGTTCCGCCGTCGCTTCCGTAAAGTATTACCTTCTTGGTAAACGTTGCAGAGCCGTGAACGGTCTTTGACGGAGCTGAGGCGGAAGGCGCAAGCTCGATCTCAATGTCGAAAGTGTAAGTAATATCTACCGAGTAAAAGCCCTTGTTGAACGGTATTGGTTCAACGGAGAAGAATACGCTTGTCACTTCTGCGCATCTTGCCTTGGCGTATGTGGCATCGTTTACAAGCACCACCGACTCATAATCGGGGAACGTGACTTCAAGGTCTTCTAAGCAGTCTCTGTCTGAACAGCTGTCGAATATTCGCTGCGCCTCAATGGTCACAGCTTCTTTAAAGCCGCAGGGGTTTGTACCGAAATCAGCCATATAAATCCTCCTGAATAAGTATTAAAGTTTTGAGTATTAAACTTCTCTACATACTATTCATGGCAGACGGATTTAGTTACATGCCTTGGTATTTGCCTGAAAATTAAAACAGCGTCATCTGTGCCGTCAGCGGCATATCGTTAAAGGCGTTTGCGTTTACAAGCGCATCTATAACTGATTTTGAAACGCCGGACTGATTCTGAAATTCCTCAACAGAGATAAAATCGCCTTTTTGCGCGCAGTTGTATATTGCTTTGGCGGCGTTTTCGCCGACGCCGTTCATAGCTACAAACGGCAGTCTTATCTTGCCGTCCTCTATTTGGTATATGGTCGCATGCGACTTGTGAATGTCTATCGGCAAAAATTCGTATCCGCGGCAAAGCATCTCGTTTATCAGCATGAGCGTGTCCAGAACGCCGTCTTCCTTGTCGGAGCGCTCGTTGCCCTTTTGCTTGTATTCGTCGATTTTATACCTTGCGGCAAGTTTTCCGCGAACTGCGGTCTCTGCGTCAAAGTCCTCGCCTCTGACCGTAAACAGTGCAGCATAAAACTCAAGCGGCTTGTGAACCTTATACCACGCAAGCCTGATTGCCGCAGTCACGTATGCGGCGGCATGCGCCTTGGGGAACATGTACTTTATTTTCATGCAGCTGTCTATATACCACTCGGGAACGTCGTGGTCACGCATGATTTGTTTCATTTCATCCGTTAACAGCTTCGGAGCATTGCCCTTTCTGACAATCTCCATTATCTTAAACGACAAGCTCGGGTCTACGCCGTGATATATAAGATATGTCATTATGCTGTCACGCGTTCCTATAACCTGATCTATGGTGCACGTGCCGTTTTTGATCAGCTCGGATGCGTTGCCAAGCCACACATCAGTTCCGTGTGACAAGCCCGATATCTGAAGCAAATCGGAAAACTTCGTCGGTTTACACTCTATCAGCATTCCCCTTACAAATGGAGTGCCCATTTCAGGTATACCCAAAGTTCCCGTTTTACTGTCTATTTCCTCTTCGGTGACGCCCAGCGCCTTCGGAGACGTAAACAGCGAATAAACCTCCGGGTCGCTCATGGGCGTTTTGGTTATGTCGGTTCCGGTCATGTCCTCGAGGTATTTATAAAGCGTGGGAACATCGTGTCCCAGCTCATCAAGCTTGAGGATTGTATCATGCAAAGAGTTGAAGTCAAAGTGCGTAGTCACAATGTCGGAATCGACCTTTTCCGCGGGATGCTGAACCGGTGTAAAGTCATAAACCTCATACTCGCTCGGTATGACAACCATTCCTCCGGGGTGCTGTCCGGTGGTTCTCTTTATGCCCGTACAGCCTTTTGTGAGCCTTGAAATCTCTGCGGAGTTGACTTTTTTATGCCTCTCCTCGAGGTACTTCATCACATATCCGTACGCCGTTTTATCTGCAACTGTAGATATCGTTCCCGCTTTAAAGACGTTGTCGGAACCGAACAGCTCTTCTGTGTACTTATGTGCGCTCGCCTGATAATCGCCCGAGAAGTTCAGGTCAATATCGGGAGACTTGTCTCCGTTAAAGCCCAAGAACGTCTCAAACGGGATATCGTGTCCGTCCCTGTGAAGTTCCTCGCCGCAATTCGGGCATTTCATAGGCGGAAGGTCAAATCCCGAGCCGTACTCGCCGTTGGTGAAGAATTTTGAGTACTTGCACTTGTTGCACACGTAATGCGGAACCAAGGGATTTACCTCCGATATTCCCGACATCGACGCCACAAATGACGAGCCAACAGATCCACGGGAACCGACCTGATATCCGTGTTCTACAGAGTTGGCAACAAGCCTCTTTGCGATAACGTACAAAACCGCAAATCCATGCTTGATAATAGATGAAAGCTCCTTTTCAAGCCTTGAAGAAACAATCTCGGGCACAGGGTCACCGTATATTTCTTTTGCTCTTTTCCAGCATGTTTCGGTCAGCTCCTCTTCTGCTCCGTCTATATGCGGAGTGAACGTACCCTTTGGAAACGCCCTCAGCTCCGGGTCTGTCATATCGGCAATGAGGTTTGAGTTTGTGACGACAACCTCGTACGCCTTTTCCTCGCCGAGATAAGAGAACTCTTCAAGCATCTCAGCCGTGGTTTTAAGATAAAGCGGAGCCTGTGTATCAGCATCTTCATACATCACCGATGTGAGTATGCTCCTGAATATGCCGTCGCTCTTGTTGATAAAATGCACGTCTCCGGTGGCAACAACAGGTATTCCAAGCTCTTCTCCGAGCTTTACAATCGTTCTGTTAAAGTCCTTGAGCTGCTCTACACTTGAGACGCTTCCCTCTCTGAGCATAAACATGTTGTTTCCGAGCGGCTGAATTTCGAGGTAGTCATAAAACCTCGCTATTTCGCAAAGCTCGTCCCACGGCCTGCCCTGAAAAATAGCCCTGAAAAGCTCTCCCGCTTCACATGCCGAGCCGACTATCAATCCCTCGCGGTGCTTTATAAGCTCCGACTTTGGTATTCTCGGGGTCTTATGAAAGTACTTTAAGTTTGAATAGGAGACGAGCTTGTACAGGTTTTTAAGTCCGACTTTGTTCTTGGCAATTATAATCTGATGGAACGACGGGAGTTTTGATGTATCGGCTTTGGGAATAGCGACGTTTATTTTATCCACCGTCAGGCTCTCGTTATCCTCAAGAAGCCTTCTTGCAAGCTTTATAAAAATTCCGGCGTTTATGGACGCGTCGTCGCATGCGCGGTGGTGATTAAAATCGCCCAAGCCAAGATGCTTTGCCACGCTGTCAAGCGTAAACTTAGACAGCCCCGAAAGCATATTTCTCGACATTGCAACCGTGTCTATGTATGCAAACTTAAAATCTATGCCGCACCGCTTGGCGGCGGCGTTTATAAACGATGTATCAAACGAGGCGTTGTGCGCTACAAGAACAGGCTTATCCGAGCCGCAAAACTCAATGAATTTTTCGATTGCCTCACGCTCATGGCAAGCATCCTTTACCATTGAATCGGTTATTCCGGTCAGCTCTATAATTCTTGCGGGGATGGGTCTGTCCGGATTGACGAATATATCCATGCTGTCAACGACCTCTAAGTTCTTTACCCTCACCGCTCCGATTTCAATTATTCTCTCATTTGCGGCGGAAAGACCGGTTGTCTCAAGGTCAAAGACAATAAACTCGTCCAAAAGGCTCCTTGTATCGTTTCCGAAAACTATATTTGTGTCGTCGTTTACCTGATACGCCTCAAGCCCGTATATGACCTTGAACTCCCCGCCGTCTTTTCTTATCTTGTCCACCTCATACATGGCATCAGGGAATCCCTGGCATACGCCGTGATCGGTTATGGCAATTGCGCTCATTCCCCAGTTGTACGCCTGACGCACTATGGTGTTTGAAGGGGTTATTCCGTCCATGGTGGACATGTTTGTGTGGCAGTGAAGCTCTACCCTCTTTACCGGCGCGTCGTCAACCTTTGGTATCCTCTTTACAAGGCTTATATCCTTGGGTTTTATATTGACCTCGTTGTCATATGTGTCAAATACGGCGTCTCCGTTCACCACAAGCGTTTTTCCGGCTTTTACTCCCTCAAGAACCGCCTCTGCTTTTTTGACAAGCTCTATAATCTTGAGCGCAATAGAGCCTTCATAGTCGGTGATGATGATAGTTATTATCATTCTCTTTCCGTCTTTTGTGGTTCTCGACTCGATGCTAACAACGTCGCCGCAGACAGTCACGCTTCCGCTTTCCTCGGTTATCTGAGAAAGGCTTGTCACAGATACCGAGCCTGTAATGGGTTTTCCCATTACAACCGTGGCATCAGGCATAATGCCCTCTAAGGACAGCTCCATATTGTATTTTACGTCAGGCGCGGCGGCGCTTTTATGCTGTGACGGCGCCTGCACAGCCGGAGCCGCAGCAGCTATTTTCTCAAGAGACGACGCCCTTTCCCTGTCGTGCTCTTCGCTGTCAACGCTTACGTTGCCGTTGAACTCGACTTCAACCGGAATTGCAAACCACTTGTAAATTATCTTAGGCAGGATAGTGTCCACACCGGCATTTTTAAGGTGTGTTGCTCCGCCGTTTTTAAGGTTGATTTTAAGTGTTACGGTGCCGGAGTCATTTGAACCGCTTATGCTGTATTCCGCATTTTCAAAAAAGCCGTTGACCGGCGCATGCCTTTTAAGCTCCTCTACAACCGCAGGCATGGCGTTCTCATCAAAAAGCTCTCTGTCGTATTTCGGGGATATGTACACGTCGCTTATACCCAAAGCAGACTTCAAACCCGCAGCAAAGCTTCTCAAGTCGCATATCGGCAGAACGCTCTGCGGCTTTATCTCTATTGCCATAGAGTTTTTGTCCTTTGAAAATGCAAATCTGAGTATCTGCGCACTCATGATCGAATCGGGAATTGAAAATGAGCTTTCCGAGCCGAAAAACTCCGAAACCGTCTTTATGGACATCTGTTATTTTCACCTCCCAAACTAAAGCTTTTGTATCTCGCCGAGAAGTGCGTCAAACGCATCCTCCTCAGAAAACTTGCCTATTATTTTGTCCTTCTTAAATATGACCGCACAGCCGTCTCCGCCCGCAAGCCCTATATCAGCCTCTTTGGCTTCGCCCGGGCCGTTTACAACGCATCCCATAACAGCTACGGTTATATCCTTGTCAACGCCTTTTAACGCGCTCTCTACTCTGTTTGCAAGACCTATTAGGTCTATTTTTGTCCTTCCGCATGTAGGACAGGATACAATCTTCACCCCTGCGCGCATTCCGACTGCTTTAAGTATGTTTATGCCGGCTTCGACTTCCCTGAGCGGGTCGTCGGTGAGCGAAACTCTTATCGTCTCACCTATTCCGTCGCACAGCAAAGAACCTATTGCTATGCTTGACTTGATGATTCCCATATTATATGTACCCGCCTCCGTCACACCGAGGTGAAGCGGATAGCTGCACATTTGACGCATAAGTCTGTATGCCGCTATGTTTGTTCTCACATCTGACGACTTAATTGACACCACTATGTCGTCAAAGTCGCACTCCTCAAGCAATCTCACATGCCTCATGGCGCTTTCACAAAGAGCTTCGGCTGTTGGAGAACCGTATTTTTTGAGCAGATCCTTTTCCAAAGAGCCGGAGTTCACGCCGATGCGTATAGGTATCCCGCGGCTGCGGCAACAGTCGGCAACTGCTTTTACCTTATCGCGGCCGCCTATATTTCCGGGATTGATTCTGATTTTGTCTATTCCTCTCTCGGCTGCTCCTATTGCAAGCCTGTAGTCGTAATGTATATCCGCAACAAGCGGGATTGCTACCTCGCTCTTTATTGCCGGAATCAAGCTCAGTGCGCTTTCGCCAGGTATTGCGGCACGTATAATCTCGCATCCTGCCGCTTCAAGCTCTTTTGCCTGCTTTACGCTGCCCACGACATCATTTGCAGGTACGTTCAGCATGGACTGAACATAAATGTGTTTGCCGTCAAGTGTTAAGTTTTTTATCTTTACAGGCTTAACATCAAGCATTTTTGTCTAAGCTCCTTTGTCAAAACAGCTTTGTAATGTCGCTGACCGTTACCACAACCATCAAAAGCAACAGCGCCGCCATTCCTATGAGGTGAACCATTCCCTCGTGTTCCGGCTTTATCGGCTTGCGCCTTATACCCTCTATTATAAGGAACACCGCTCTTGAACCGTCAAGCGCAGGTATTGGCAAGAGATTGAATATTCCTACGTTAATTGTTATAAAGGCAACGAAATAGCACAGGTTAGACAGCATTTCAGAAACCGCTACGCCCTGCTCGGTTGTGCCTACAACCTGACCTATAGCTCCGACTATTCCAACCGGTCCCGACAGGTCGTTTATGGAGTACTTGCCTTGAATCAAATCGGCAAGTGACAGCCATATCATCCTCGCAACCGATACAAACTTTCGTGAAGCATAGCTTAAAACAGATCCGGGTGTAACCTCTTCTCCGTAAACAATAAAGTCGATAACCAAAGATCGTGTGCCATCCTCTAATACCGTAGAATCAAATTTCACGTTGGGAAGGGTTACGATTTCGCCGTTTCTTCTCACCGTCATTTCAAATACCATGTCCTCATCGGTCTGGAACTGATACGATATATCGGTGTCGGTATACACTCTCATGCCGTTGACCTTTATAATTTCGTCTCCGACTTCAAGTCCGCTCATATGCGATGCCGCGTCATCTGTGTAGAACTGCGCAACAGTCGTCGTGACGATAGCATCGGAGCATGCAGTTATTATTACAAGCAGTATAAATCCGAGCACAAGATTCATTATTGCTCCCGCCAAAACCACAAGGAGCCTTTGCCACACCTTTTTATTTCTGAACGCCCTCGGGTCGTCGCTCGCATCGTCTTCGCCTTCCATAGACACAAATCCGCCTATCGGCAGTGCCCTCCACGAGTATTTCGTCTCGTTTTTGCCCCAAGATATGATTTTAGGACCCATGCCTATGGCAAATTCGTTTACCTTTATGCCGCAAAGCTTAGCCACGGTAAAGTGCCCAAGCTCATGTATCATAATAATTATGCCGAAAATCAAAATGGCGATAAGAATATATAAAACAATCACAGCATTATTCCTTTCCGAAATTATTTCAGCCGTTATCTTTAGTACTTACAGCGCAGTCAACATATCTTCTCGCTTCAAAATCCGCATCGAGCACATCCTCAAGCGAATTAACATCCTTTGTATCAACATGCTCCAAAGAGTTAAGAACAAGCTTTCCTATATCCAAAAATCCGATTTTTCCGTCAACGAACAAAGACACCGCAGCCTCATTCGCCGCATTGACTATCGCAGCGGCGGTTGTTGTGCGCTCGTTTGCGGCTTTGACGCATGCCCTGAGGCAGTCAAACGTCTCGTAGTCAGGTTTTTTGAAGCTAAGCGTTCCGTAATCGGTCAGAGAAAGGCGTTTGACATCAGAGCGCACCCTGTTCGGATAAGTGAGCGCATATTGAATCGGAAGACGCATGTCCGGCACACCGAACTGAGCAACGACAGACCCGTCAACAAACTCTACAGCCGAATGAACAACGCTTTCCCTGTGGACTACTATCTCAATATCGTCGGCATCCACGTCAAACAGCCACATGGCTTCTATCAGCTCAAGGCCCTTATTCATCAGCGTGGCGCTGTCTATCGTTATTTTGGCGCCCATAGACCACGTCGGGTGCTTGAGCGCATCCGAAAGCGTCACATCTTTCAGCTCCGCTTTTGTCCTTCCGTAAAAAGGACCTCCGGACGCCGTCAAAATAATCTTTGAAAGCTCTGATTTTTTTCCGCAGCGCAGCGATTGAAATATTGCGCTGTGCTCGCTGTCAACGGGGTATATTGCAACCGATTTTTCGCGTGCAAGCTCCGTGACAAGCTTTCCTCCGGTGACGAGCGTCTCTTTGTTTGCAAGAGCTATGTCTTTTCCGCAGGATATAGCGGCAAGTGTCGGCTCAAGTCCGACCATTCCCACCACGGAATTTAACACAACATCAGCCTCGTCCATGCATGCCGCCTCGCACAAGCCTTCCATGCCGCAAAGAACTTTTATTCCCATCGGCGCAAGCTTTTCATGCAGGTAAGGTTCTTTTGACTCATCAAATATACACACTACGCTCGGCTTAAAGGTTTCGGCCTGCTCGGCAAGCATAACCGCATTAGATTTTGCAGCCAGCGCGCAAACTCCCATTCCGAGCTTAGATATGACGTCGAGCGCCTGAGTTCCTATCGAACCGGTAGAACCCAACACAGAAACGGTTTTCATTTTACCCGTCCTTTCAGAAAACACTGAACCACGTCAGACAGATTGCCATAAACGGGGCTACAAACACCACGCTGTCAAACCTGTCAAACGCGCCGCCGTGACCGGGCATTATCTTGCCGAAGTCCTTTATTCCGCAGCTTCGCTTTACAAGCGACGCAAACAGATCGCCCACGACGCTAAGCAGTGAGCACGCCACTCCCAAAACCGCCAGCAGTATATAATCAGGCGAGCTGTCCGCATCTATAAGCGACACGACAAGACCTATCAGCATAAACAAAACAGCATTTGTCGCTATGCCGCCGATAAATCCCTCTACAGTTTTTTTAGGGCTTATCTTCGGGCATAGCTTGTGCTTGCCGCAGAAAGTTCCGACAAAGTATGCTCCGGAATCTGCCAGCCATGCTCCGCAAAGCGTCAATATCACATTTTCAAGTCCTCCCTGCTCTATTACTGAAATCGAAAGCATGGATGCTCCGACTGCCAAAGTTATAAAGCACAGTGATGAAAACGTTCCTATCTCTATTGTTTCGTGCTCCTTTAAGAGTATGACTGCCGCCAAAACAATATATGCAAGTACCACAAGAATATATATTCGGGCGTTATCATTAAGACTCAAAAATTTCGGCATAATGGCCAGCGCCGCCGTTTCCAATATGCTCAGTCCCAAAAACAGCAGGTTGCCTTTCATTTTAAACGCGCCGAAAAGCTCATAAACCATTATCGAACCTATTAGCGCAAATGCAATATTAAAAATAATCGTTTCATGCAGCCACAGTATGGCGACCAGCAAAACAATCGCCACGGAGGCAGAGATGATTCGTGTTTTCATGTTTAATTATCCTTTGTTTTTTACTTTTCCGAAGCGCCTGTCGCGCTTTGCAAAGCTCAAAAGAGCTTTATCGAGTTCCTTTGCGCCGAAGTCCGGCCAAAGCGTGTCGCAAAAATAAAGCTCTGCGTATGCGCACTGCCACAAAAGAAAGTTAGAGAGCCTTAGCTCTCCGCCCGTTCTTATCAAAAGGTCAACAGCCGGCATGCCGCTTGTATCGAGGCAGGAGTCTATCAGATCAGGACTTACATCCTCATCGCATATCATGCCGTCGCTTTTCAGCTCAAAGAGCTTTTTTACCGCCCTTGCGATTTCATCGCGGCTGCCGTAATTTATGGCTATTGTCACCGTCAGGCCGTCGTGATCCTTGCCGCTTGACCTTTGTTCAGCGTCAGACATTTTTCTTTGAAGGCTTTCGGACAATCTGCTCCTGTCGCCTATAAACCTGAGCCTTACATTTTCCTTTTCGTATTTCGTCAGCTCGTCAAACTGCTCATCAAATATCTTCATGAGCTGATCGACTTCTTCTTTCGGTCTATTCCAGTTTTCAGTGGAAAAAGCATAGAATGTGGCGTACCCGATATTTAATTCCCTCAGGCGACTTATCACCTTTTTTAGCGCCGAAACTCCGGCGGAATGCCCGTATGTTCGCGGCATATGCCTTTTTGTTGCCCATCTTCCGTTGCCGTCCATGATAAACGCAACATGCGCAGGCTTTATATCCGGCTTATCTGTTGACAATCACATCACCGCACATTCAAAATATTTTAAAAGACAATTACAGTCCTTTTTGCCATACATGCTTTAAACAGTCCCACATAGACGTGAAACTGTTTAAAGTATATGATCTTAAATTACCCAAAAAACAATTTTAGATGGAGAGAATCTCCTTTTCCTTAACGGATACTTCCGAATCGATCAGATCGGTGAACTTATCGGTGAGCTTTTGAATGTCCTTGTCAAACACCTTGACGTCGTCCTCGGTAAGCTCGCCCTCTTTTTTCATGTTCTTAACCTTGTCGTTGGCGTCGCGTCTTATAGATCTGACAGCAACCTTTGCATCCTCACCGAGCTTCTTTATCTCCTTGCACAGATCCTTACGCCTTTCCTCTGTGAGCTGCGGGAAAGTGAGCCTTATAACGCTTCCGTCGTTTGCGGGGTTGATGCCTAAATCACTTGCCTGAATTGCCTTTTCGATCGCTTTAAGAGAAGTCTTGTCCCAAGGCTGAATCACAAGCACTCTTGCATCCTGTACGGACACGGCAGCCATCTGATTTATAGGCGTTTGCGTTCCGTAGTAGTCAACAGTTATTCTGTCCAAAACAGCAGGGTTGGCTCTTCCAGCCCTTATGGCTGCAAAATCAGAGCTTAAAACCTTTAATGTCTTTTCCATTTTATCGTTAGCGGTGTTCAATACTTCTTTCATGGTTGATACCTACCTCTCAAATGTTGATATTTATTTTACAAGTGTTCCTACGTTTTTGCCCATGCAAACGTCGTAGATATTGTCCGGTCTCGAAAGATTAAAGACAACTATGGGAATGTGGTTGTCTTTGCACATTGATGCAGATGTGCTGTCCATAACGCCGAGATGCTTTACTATGACATCATCGATGTCGATAGTGTCATACTTTACGGCGTCGGGGTATATATGGGGGTCTTTATCGTATACGCCGTCAACCATGGTTGCTTTAAGCATCACATCCGCGTCAATCTCCGCCGCCCTCAGCGAGGACGCCGTATCGGTGGAGAAGAACGGACTTCCGGTTCCGCAGCCGAATATAACTATTCTGCCCTTTTCAAGGTGCCTTACCGCCTTGTTTCTTATATACGGCTCGGCAATCTGCTGCATAAATATCGCTGTCTGCACTCTGACCTCTGCGCCGAGCGCTTCGAGCGAGTCCGCAACGGCAAGCGCGTTCATCGACGTGGCAAGCATTCCTATATGGTCGGCTCTGGTTCTGTCCATCGCGCCGCTGGATCTGCCGCGCCAGAAGTTTCCGCCGCCAACCACTATGGCAATCTGCACTCCTGCGTCGTAGCATTTTTTTATGCTCTTGCAAATGTTGTTTATCGTGTCAAAATCCATGCCGATTTTTTTGTCGCCGGCAAGGGCTTCGCCGCTCAGCTTCAAAAGAATCCTCTTGTAAACAGGCTCCATAACAAATTTCCTCCATATAATATCCGTGCTTATATGCATCTTTATTTTAACCCATGCCGGCGAAATTGTAAATAGTTTTGACTAAAAAAGCCCCGACAAAGATAACGCCTCAAGCGTTATCCCAATCAAGGCTAAGGTGTCTATTCAAATCCGTACGGCCTGTGCATAAGTCCGTTTATAGCCGTCTCAGGAGACATGCCCTCGTAAAGAATCTTGTTTATTTCTTCGGTTATAGGCATGCTGACGTTGTATTTTTTAGCGAGCTTCAGCGCTGCGGCTGCGCATGCATATCCCTCGACTGTTCCGACCATTTGAACAGCCTTTTCGGGGGTGTATCCCTGTCCGATGAGTTTTCCCGCTCTGAAGTTTCTTGAGTGCAAGCTTGTGCAGGTGACAATCAAATCGCCTAATCCCGCAAGACCTCTGAACGTGTCAGGCTTTCCGCCCATAGCAACTCCGAGTCTTGTAATCTCACTCAATCCCCTTGTCATGAGCGCGGCTCTTGTATTGTCGCCGAGTCCCACGCCGTCGATGACGCCGCAGCACAGTGCGATGACGTTCTTTACAGCTCCGCCTATCTCGCATCCTATCACGTCGCTGTTGAGGTATAGCCTTAAAACGTTGTCAGAAAAAGTATTTTGTATAAGCTTTGCAGCTTCGATATTTTCAGATGCGACAACAACAGCTGTAGGTATGCCTCTGCCGACTTCCTCAGCATGAGACGGGCCGGTGAGAACAGCAATAGTGTTCTTAGGGAACACCTCTGCGAGTATCTCACTCATGCGCTTCAAGGTGCCGTCCTCAAGTCCCTTTGAGGTGCTGACGACTATCGTGTCCTTATCGACATACGGCTGTGCCTGCATACAAACAGAGCGGACAAACTTTGAAGGTATGCCGACCAAAACTATGTCCTTGCCGGATGCGCATGATATATCCTCGGTGAGATGCACAGCTTTCGGGATGTATACGCCGGGAAGCTTTGCTCTTAATTCGCCGGTGCGGCGTATAGAATCGAGTTCATCCTTAAACGCGCTCCAAACAGTGACATCGTGACCCAAATTAGCGCATGTGCAGGCAAGGGCAAGTCCCCATCCGCCGGAACCGAGTATTGCAATCTTAAGCATAATAAGCCTCCTTTATTTTTTCTTCTTAAAGCTAAACTTGTTTTCAGTGTGATTTATAAGGCGCTTTATGTTTGGAATATGCCTCAAAAGACACACTACTCCTATTATTCCGGCAACAATCGCGTGAAGGTATGTATACTCCGACTCATGAACGAATATGCCCATTATAATCGAAAACACCGGATAACCTATGCAGCATGCAATGGAGCCGACCGAAACATACCTTGTAATCAGCACAACGACGACAAACACCAGCAGCTCGCACAAAAACACACGCCAATCTATTGCAGCCATGCATGTGCCGGCGACAAGTATTCCCTTTCCGCCTTTAAACTTATAATATATCGGAAACACATGTCCCAAAACTGCAAAGAGCGACGCAATCAGGCAAGCCGTCATAATGTCGTGTTCCTGAGCGGAAAACAGGCCTGTTTCAAAGAGGACGAGCCTCGTCCCGAACACGACAACGAAACCTTTGAGCAAATCGGCGACAAGCGTTATCGCGGCACAAGGCGCACCGAAGCAGCGATAAACGTTTGTAAGTCCGGCATTTGTACTTCCGTAGTTGCGTATATCCTTGTGCTTTACGAGATACACAGTCAAAATAGCTGAGTTAAGGCTTCCTATCAGGTAGGACACAATGCATACAAGTCCTAATGCAATTATATAGTTCGTAATTATCATCCTTTGTCATTTTGTATCTGTATTGTCGCGTTCTCTCACAAGTATCCTCACAGGTGTTCCCGCAAGGCCGCCAAACGCAGAGCGTATCTGATTTTCAAGGTATCTTTTATATGAAAAGTGAAACAGCTCCGCCGAATTAACAAACGTGACAAACGTCGGCGGGTTGGTTGACGGCTGAGTGATGTAATAAATTTTGAGGCGCTTGCCCTTGTCTGAGGGCGGCTGAACTCTTGACGTCGCAAATGCAAGTATATCGTTGAGCTTTCCTGTGGAAATCCTCAAGGAATTATTTTCGTGAACGACGTTTATAAGCTCAAACAGCTTGTTTACCCTCTGACCTGTCTTAGCCGAAATAAAGATAAACGGAACATAGTCCATAAATCCGAGATTCCTTTTAAGCTCCTCGGTGAATTTATTCATAGTATCGGTTTGCTTTTCTACGGCATCCCATTTGTTGACCGCCACTATACAGCCTTTTCCCTGCTCATGGGCATATCCGGCGACTTTTGAGTCCTGCTCGGTAAAGCCCACCGACGCATCTATCATTATAACCGCGACATCCGCCTCATCGACAGCCATATACGACCTTAAAACGCTGTAATGCTCTATGTTTTCATACACCTTTGATTTTTTTCGTATTCCGGCGGTGTCAACAAAAATGTACTTGCCCCACTCGTTGACTATCTCCGTATCGGTAGCATCTCTGGTGGTTCCGGCAACGTCGGAAACTATCGCTCTTTCCTCGCCTGCAAGGCAGTTTATCAAAGACGATTTTCCCACATTAGGCTTGCCTATAACCGCAACTCTGACATAGTCCGAATCATCTGCTGCGGTGTCGTCGGGAAGATTTTCTAAAACCCTGTCCAGAAGGTCGCCCGTTCCGTACCCGTGGACGGATGAAACTTCTACAGGATCGCCGAGCCCGAGGTTATAAAACTCGTAAAACTCCGGTTCCGGCTCGCCGAGTCTGTCGCATTTGTTTACGCAAAGCACAACAGGCTTTCCGGATTTTTGGAGCATTGACGCCACCTCGTAATCGTTTGCAGTGACTCCGCTGCGTATATCGGTGACTAAAATTATGACATCCGCCTTGTCTATTGCGATTTCCGCCTGCCTGCGCATTTGGACAAGTATGGCGTCATTTGAAGCCGGCTCTATTCCGCCTGTATCGACGAGCATAAATTCACGGCTGAGCCATTCACACTTAGCATATATTCTGTCCCTTGTCACGCCGGGGGTGTCCTCGACTATTGACAGGCGCTTTCCTATGAGTTTATTAAAGAGCGTTGATTTTCCGACATTAGGTCTGCCCACTATTGCAACAACAGGCAACGCCATATATCAGCCCTCCTTACATTTGTCTATATACATCTTAACTAAATTTCTTTTATCACTTGTCGAAATAGCGGGAAGAGTCTATGCCTTTTCTTTGAAGAATATCGACAAGCCTATCGAGTATGCGCCTGCAAGTACGCTTAAATACCGTGCAGTTGCCAAAGGCGCTCACAAGTGCGGGGCTAACCGCATAATACGCTTTTATAAACAGCCGGCCGAAAATGTTTTTGCCAAGCACGCCGTCCCTAAACCTTCTGAGCGTCCAAACCTGAGGGCAGTCATAAGAGCCGTACACGCATGTTGCAATGTAGCATCCTCGCCTGCTTTTCTGCCTTGCAGGTGTATATGAACGCTGATACTGCGCCGTCTGTGACTTGTAATCAGACACTGCTTGTTCGATATTTTCGGTTTCGCTGAAGTGATGCACCCTTTTTACGGGGAGCGCTTCTATGGTTTCGCTTATTCTCTTTTTTATGTAGCTGCTGCTCACGCCATAGAATGTCCACAGAGTGATAATGGGAATTCCGGCTTCGTCGCATATCATGTGAACCTTTTTGTCTCGTTCTCTTCTCTGATAAGTATTATGCGACCTGTCGTTTATTTCGATGACAAACTGCGGGATGTAGTCTGCGTCAGTCACCAAAAAATCGACATTTCTGAACAGCTCGTTTTGATATTTTGAAGAGTCGTTTTTCTCAATAAACGTAGCGAGGTTAGATTGCAGCAGCAAATGATAACCTTCCGGAAGTTGCTCCTGTATGCATGTCATATATGACTTTTCCATCTGCGTCACAACAGGCTTTTTATTATACAGGTACTTTTCGTCAGTCTGCATCTCCGACGGCTCTTCCTGCGACACATTCCGAGTCTTGGCTTCCGGCTCTTCACGCAGCACATTCTGAGGAGCAGACGTCGCATCTTCATACTGCATGTCCCGACGCTCAGCTGTCGGCTCCTCATGCGTTTCGGAAATGCCGTTCTCCTTTATTTGCTCGGTTTCATTGACAGCAGTGCCGCCGCTGATGTTTTCGGTTGCGTTTGTTGCAGCCGAATCAGCGCAATCGCACGGTTCCGTCACATAGTGCCACTTTTTGCACACAGGGCACTTCACCACTTTGCCCTCATTTTTAAGGTCGTTGCATTTTCTGCAGAGAACAAACCTTCCGCACTCTGCGCCGCACACTTTGCAATGCATTTAGCTCCCACCTTCAAGCACAATTAAAAAGAAAACCGGAAAAGGATTTCTCCTTCTCCGGTTTTGAAGAAGACTAAGCTTCTTTCTTGATTACCTCAACGCCCTTGTAATAGCCGCAATTACTGCAAACCTTGTGGGGAGAAGTTAAAGCTCCGCAGTTAGAACATCTGGAAAGTGCAGGAGTGTCAAGCTTCCATACGCTTGAACGTCTCTTGTCTCTTCTTGCCTTGGAGACCTTTCTCTTCGGTACTGCCATTTTCAGCACCTCCTCTTCAGAGAATAATTATTGCATTTACAGCTTCACGCCTTATCACATTCGCATTCGGCTTCATTAAGGTTCTGCCCGCACTTAGGGCATATTCCCTTACAATCCTCTTTGCAAAGTATCTTCGTAGGCAATGAAAGCAATAAATCGGAAATTGCCAACTCATTTACATCAAGAGTGTCATCAGGACAATACACATACTCATCGTCATCTTCGCTTTCGGTGCGAATCAGAATATGCTCAAAATCCAGATTGTACTCCCGATCAAATTCGTTTAGACATCTGTCGCATTGGTGGTGCATGGTAAACTGCAAATTATAGCTGAGTGTCACTATACCTGCATGATTAGATATGCTGCCCCTGAGCGATACAGGTGTTTTGAATGTACCCACGCCGTTGTATATTCCCAATTCCTCTAAAGGAATATCAAGATTAAGATCTTTCTTGTCGCCTTCTCTGTCGAAGAGCTGTCTTAGCTTAAGTATCACGTTACACCTCAGAACATCACATAGTATTATACTTTAACAACTCCGAATTGTCAACGTATTTCTTAAAACTTTTCGCAAGATAGACTGCGAAGCATTTTGCATAATCAAATGTGCGTTACTGAAGATACTTCTTCACGCTGTCGGGGAGGTTTTCATTGTCCTCAGACACGGTAAACACGATCATAAGATCCTTTGCCACCTCGTTGATCTTGTCGAACAGCTTAGCAAGCTCCTCGTAGTTTCTTCCGCCTATCTTGAGAATACCGTCGACAAATATCTCGGAGATATCATAGTTGGACGCAATCGTTCCGGTGATGAATCCGTAGAACTTGTCGTAGTTGTCTATCTGATATCCGTCAACATCGACCAATCTGACGCTGTAAGGTATGTCATACGTCAGCTGCATGCTCTTTTCGATGCATACTATGCTGCCTGTAGTGCTGCTCGCCGCGTCCTTGATCATGTCAACCAAAATTTTGGTCTTTCCTGAACCTCTTTTGCCTGTTATCAATTTAATCATAACTTTTTACTCCGTTTCCGCCCTGCGGGCTATTTCTTTATTCCAAACTGCAAGCAGTCGTGGAGCCGTCAGTAACCGAGCTTTTGTTCAAGCTCTGCCTTGCGGGACTCGTATCCCGGCTTTCCTAAAAGTGCGAACATGTTCTTTTTGTAGCTCTCTACTCCGGGCTGGTTAAACGGATTTACGCCGAGCATATATCCCGAAATAGCGCATGCTCTTTCAAAGAAGTACACAAGCTCGCCGAAGTTGTGCTCATCAAGTCTTTCAACCTCTATTACAAGGTTTGGAACTCCGCCTTCGGTGTGAGCAAGTATTGTTCCTTCCATAGCCTTGCGGTTTACTACCGACATGTTCTGACCTGTGAGGAAGTTCAAACCGTCAAGGTTGTCCTTGTCGTCCTCAAGGAACAGATCCTGCTTAGGATTCTTTATATCTACAACCGTCTCAAACATTATTCTTGAGCCGTCCTGAATAAACTGTCCCAGTGAATGAAGGTCTGTAGAGAAAGTAGCGCTTGAAGGGTATATTCCCTTGTTGTCCTTGCCCTCGCTCTCGCCGAAAAGCTGCTTGAACCATTCGGCCATCATTGAAAATGCGGGATCATACGACACAAGCATCTCTACCGATTTGCCCTTTCTGTAAAGGATATTTCTGAGCGCCGCATACTTGTAGCAGTCATTCATGTCGTCCTTTGAGTATGCCTCTCTGGCTGCCTGAGCGCCCTGCATTATCTTATCTATATCACAGCCTGCAACAGCTATAGGCAAAAGTCCGACCGCCGTTAATACGGAGTATCTTCCTCCTATATCGTCGGCTATGACAAATGTCTCGTATCCCTCTGCATCGGAAAGCTCCTTGAGCGTTCCCTTAGCTTTATCCGTAGTGGCAAAGATTCTAGTCTTAGCCTCCTCCTTGCCGTACTTGTCCTCCATCAGCTTTTTAAATATTCTAAAGGCAAGAGCCGGCTCGGTGGTGGTGCCGGACTTGGATATTACGTTTACGCACAAATCCTTGCCTTGGCATATCGAGAGAATTTCATTGAGATACGTAGGGCTGATATTGTTGCCGACAAAGTATATGTCCGGCGTGTCCTTTTTAAGATTATTGTAATACGGACTTCTTAACAGCTCTATTGCTGCCCTTGCACCCAGGTAAGAGCCTCCTATTCCTATCACTATGAGAATATCCGCTTTTTCCTGAATCTTCTTTGCAGCAGCTTTAATGCGTTCAAACTCTTCCTTGTCATAGTCTGCCGGAAGGTCAACCCAACCCAAAAAGTCATTGCCTAAGCCGCTTTTTGAAACAAGGGTGTTATGCGCCGCCGAAATTTGCGCTCTCACTGCGTCAAGCTCATGAGAGTTGATAAACTTGTCAGCGTACTTGGTTACTAATTTTAAAGCCATGGGATATCATATCCTCTCTTTTTTATTTATCTATATTGTATCACGGGCGGCGCTATTTTTCAAGGAATTTTATGAAAAATATTAAATAGTACTTTGACATTTTTATTTACGAAGCAAAGACGGCGCAAAAGGTCTTAAGCAGCGCGTAAAACATGTTCATTTTCTTGACCGATGAAGTTGCAACAATGTCTGATGCGTACACCTCCTCATCGTCAAGCATATAAACAATCCTGCCCACTCTTTGTCCCGCCTCCACAGGAGCGGCGACGTCATCAAAATACTCCGTGACAATTTCTATGTCCTCTTCTCTTCCCGACCTTATAACAAAGCATCCCATATCAGCGGCATCGGTATCAACGCTGTCATCCACTCCGCCCTTCACATTCACGCTTTGAAGTATAACGTCGGTTCTTTTCGGCTTGTATATAGAGTATGCGGAAAATCCTATATTCATCTTTTCTTTTGCGGTGGTGAACCTTTGGTATTCATCCGGCTCGCCGAAAATCACGCATATCATGCTCATACCGTTTCTTTCCGCAGAAGCTATAAGGCAGTTTCCGCACTCCTCATGGTAGTACGCTTTCATGCCCGTTATGCCGCTATAGCTGCGTATGAGCCTGTTTGTGCTGACAAGCTGAGCCTTTCCGCCTCGGATAGTTGTCATCCAGGTCGTCATATACTCTTTGAGCCAATCGTACTTTGAAAGCGCAGACGCAAGTATTGCCGTATCGGCTGCGGTTGTTATGCTGCCCTCGCCTGCTCCTGTTGAATCGGCATAGTGAGTGAGAGTCATACCGAGCTCTGCGGCTTTTTCATTCATTTGCCTGACAAAATCCTCTTCCGTACCTGCAACCGCCTCGGCAATAGCAACGCATGCATCGTTGGCGTTTCCCACGGTTATTGCGCTCACAAGCTCATCGAGCAAAATCTGTTCACCTACGTCGAGCCACACCTGCGCGCCCTGCTGAGAATTTGCGTTTTTCGACACCGTTATCACCGAATCAAGGCTTAGCTCAGACCTGTCCATAGCCTCGCACAGAAGCAAAAGTGTCATGAGCTTTGAAGCGTGAAACGGTATAAACGGTTCGTTGCCGTTTTCTGCATACAAAAGCGTGCCTGTCGTTCCCTCCATCAGCACATAGGAGTACGGCACGCCCTGCGAGCTGTTTAAATACAAATCCTGTGCAGCTGCGGGCAAAGCATGCAAGACCGAAAAGCTGAAAATTAAAATAGCCGCTGCGGCTGTCGTTATCTTTTTGACCACTGTCATCGACACAAGGCGTCCTTTCTTATTTTTTAGTACATCTTATGCCAAGCTGTGCCGATCAAATGCGTTTTTCGCGCAGGTGTTTTAAATTTGAAGATAAAAAGCTCCCGCCCTGCGTACAGAAACAATACGCAGGACGGGAAAATCACCAATATGAAGTGGCTTTAATTATTTAACCAGGAACCTATCCAGCTTCTTCTTCAACTCAGAGCAATCGTCTACATGAGCCTGAAGTTCTACAGGTCTTGAAAGATCAAGGCTGAATATTCCCATGATTGATTTCGCATCGATAGAATATCTACCGGAAACAAGGTCAACATCGTAATCGCAAAGAGAAATTATGTTGACAAACTCTTTTACATCATTGATAGTATCGAGTTTAATGAGAAACTTGTTCATCTGTCCTACCTCCATAATTCACGTTCCGTATATTAGTATATCAGATTTTTTTAATATGTCAATAGTGATTTACACAATTAATTTTATGTGATATATTTTTATTGACCCGAAAGGATATGATTTGATGACAGTTTATTACTATACATTTGGATGCAAGGTAAATCAATACGAAACAAGCGTGATTGAAGGCATGATGAAAAGACGAGGCTTTGACACCTCGCGCACTATCGCTCAAGCCGACATATGCATAATTAACTCCTGCACCGTCACAGCCTCCGCAGACACAAAGCTGAGGCAGACCGTTAACAGAATAAAAAGAGAAAACCCCGCGGCTGTGATAGTTGTTTGCGGATGCTTTGCACAGGTTTACCCCGATTCCGATATACTTAAATTGTCCGACATAATTGTCGGAGAGGCAAACAAGACTAAAATACCTGACCTTGTACAAAAGTATCTTTGCGATGGAAAGCGGATCAAGGATGTGCATGCTCACGAAAAGGGCGAAAAGATAGGGCACATGAACCTTGAAGAAAGAGCGGGAAAAACACGTGCGGTTATGAAAATACAGGACGGATGCAATATGTTTTGCAGCTACTGCATAATCCCCTACGCCAGAGGCCGCTCAAGGTCTAAGCCTTTAGATGAAATCGAAAAAGAAGCAGCCGGACTTGTCAGCTCAGGGCACAAAGAGCTTGTGCTTGTCGGAATAAATCTTTCGTGCTACGGCTTTGATCTTGAACCGAAAGTATCCATTGCGGATGCAGTCGAGCGCGTATGCCAAACAAGCGGGGCGGACAGAGTGCGTTTAGGTTCAATTGAGCCGGAGCTGTTGAGCGAAGGCATCATAAAAAGGCTGTCCGAAAACAAGGCGCTTTGCCCGCATTTTCACCTGTCGCTGCAGTCCGGATGCGACAAAACGCTCAAATGCATGAAAAGAAGGTATACATCAAAGGAATACTCAGACATAGTAAATCTGTTGCGAAAGTACTTCCCGACATGTGCGGTTACCACCGATGTCATGGTCGGATTTCCGGGTGAAACGGACGCTGATTTTTCAGAGTCCCTTGAGTTTGTCAAAAGCATTGGCTTTGCGAAGGTGCATGTATTCCCATATTCCGCGAGAAAGGGAACGCTTGCTGCCGATATGCCGAATCAGGTTGACAACGCCGTAAAGCTTGAGCGGGCAGATATAATGTCAAGCGCTGCCAAGTCATCAGAGCAAAATTACCTCAAGTCGCTTATAGGCACGCGTCAAAGCGTACTGTTTGAGCGTGAAAAGGACGAAGACTGGCACCAAGGTCACACGCGATGCTACACGCTTGTAAAGGTAAAGCGCACTCGGGAAACGCTTTGGCGGCAGATAAAAGACGTAAAAATCACCGAAGCATGCGACGGCTATTGCACAGGCGAAATAATCGAATAAAGCAAAACAGCGCGCCGCAGAAGGCAACAGCAGCCTTTATGCGACGCGCTTGTTTTAAATATTTTTATTCGTCTTCAGAGGTGGTGACAACTTCGGAACGATCGGCTTTAACCGCATGATAGTAATCAAAATCAGCGTGTCCGCCAGGCTCCTGCGTGGAGTAGCAGTACAATGCCGTTCTGTATCCGGTGAAGAGGTCGAGGCTGTATGACATGGTGAATCCCTTGCCTATCTTGACCCATTCTTCTCCGTCAAGCGAGTAGTAAAATCTCGCCTGATCCTCGGTGGTTATTATGCCGTTTTCGTCTATGTTTGAAAATCTATACTCTATTTTAAGATAGACGAGATCCTGATTGAGTTCCTCGTCTCTGACAAGGTCTTGTTCCTGACCTCTTGTTTGGTGAGCAAAGTACACATACTTTTGTCCGTCGTCCCCGACATACGCTCCGACCATTCCGGCAAAGCTCTGGAAAGCAGATATGCCCGCATAGTCGCCGGGATTAAGTCCTGATGTATCAAGCAAGACCTCGGTTGTGCAATAAGGGCCTTCCGTGCGCTGAGTGAGCGAGTTTCTCGCATGGAATATATCGGCGTCCGTCCTTGAGGTGGTTATTCTGAACCATCCTTCCCTGTCGGTCACGCTCCAATTGTCGTTGTCAGGGTTATGGTTCCACTGCCAATGAAGGTCAAGTTCGTTTTCGGTATAGTCGAACTCGTCGCTGTACATAAGCGTTGACTCTGTCCACTCGGTTTTATCAGACTTGACCTCTATTTCGCTGACAGCCTCGCCGTCAACACCCACTATAGGCCATCCGTCCTCCCACGTAACCGGCTGAAGAACAGGTATTCTTCCTACAGCTCCGTGATCCTGGAACAAAAGTGCATACCAGTCGCCGTCAGGCGTTTCTACTATGCCGCCCTGCGCAACTCCGTTTCCGTAATAGTCCATAGAGTCACAAAGGACAACCTTGCCCTCATATTCGCCCAAAAGCTCGTCGCATCTGAAGCAAAGCTGACATCTTGCAACGCCGGGAACGTTTGTGGCATAGCTTATCATCATCAGGTAATACGTGCCGTCAATCTTGTAAAAATGCGATCCCTCGGCTCCGCTGAGTCCTTCGGCAATTCCGGAATTGAGAAGCAGCTGATCTACTCCGCCTTCCTTGACCTTTGAGCAGTCCTTTTCAAGCTCTGTTATCCAAACGTCTCCGCCGCCGTAAATTACATATGGCGTTCCGTCATCATCAAAGAACAGCGATGCATCATGGAATATTCTATTAAAATCATATCTTATCCACTCGGGGTTTTCTATATCCTCTGTCTTGAATATATATGATTTTCCCTGGTCGAGAGCGCAGAACATAACATAAAACATTCCGTCGTAGTAGCGTATGCTTGATGCCCATGATCCCTGCGCATATGAATTGCTTTCTCCGTACAAATCGGTTTTAGGGTTGCTTTCAAGCTCGTCATACACGTAGCCTATAAGCTCCCATGTGACAAGGTCGGTTGATTTCATTATCGGCACGCCGGGCGTGAAGTACATAGTTGTACTTGTCATGTAGTATGTGTCCCCTACTCTTATTACATCAGGGTCGGGCACATCGGACCAAAGTATCGGGTTGGTTGCAGTAATAGTGCCGGTGTTGTTGCTCACGTCATTTAAATCCCCTTCTTGCGAATCGGGATTTTGCGCGCATGAACACATCATCGTCGCAAACATCGCCGCACAGAGCACCACTGCCGCAATTCTCTTGATTATCATTGGCGTTCTCCTATCTTTTTAAATACAATGTTCCTAATAAATGTGGGCGGTGCACAGCCCGACACAATGCCGAACTGCGCGCCGCACATTATGACATCAAATCATATCAGCATTAAATCATGCTTTGTTCCCAGCAATCCGGTGCGGTAAGTCCAAACAGTTTTGCAACCGTAGGAGCTACGTTGGCAAGTCCGAATTCGCCGTCCTTGATTGTGTATTTGGTATCATTGTCGTAGATGATGAAGGGAACCTTGTTCAAAGAGTGAGCAGTTCTGACCTGAATCTCGCCCTTCTTGTTCTTTTCAAGCATCTCATCGGCATTGCCGTGATCAGCGGTTATAAGAACTGTGTAGTCAAGCTCGTCCGCAACTTTAAGTATTCTTGTAAGACCTAAGTCAACAGCCTCCACGCCTATTCTTGTGGCGTCGAGATTTCCGGTATGTCCTACCATGTCGCCGTTGGGGAAATTGCAGCGTATGAAATCATACTTTTTGCTCTGCATAGCTGCGATTACATCGTCTGTGATCTCAGCTGACTTCATCCACGGACGCTCGTCAAACGAGACATTGTCAGAAGGTATCTCCTTATAGGTTTCAAGCTCTTCAGAGAATTTCTCGGACTTGTTTCCGTTCCAGAAGTATGTTACGTGTCCGTACTTCTGCGTCTCTGAAACCGCATACTCATTCAATCCGTTGGCTACAAGCAGCTCAGTGAGCGTATGCTTTATCTCCGGAGGATTTACAAGATATCTCTTGGGAATCTTGAGGTCTCCGTCGTATTCAAGCATTCCGGCGTAAACAACCTTAGGAACAACGCCTCTGTCGAAGTAATTGAAATTCTCCTGATCAAACGCCATGGAGATTTCAATTGCTCTGTCTCCGCGGAAGTTGAACAATACGACCGAGTCGTTATCGCATATTTTGCCTACAGGCTCGCCGTTTTCCGCAACGACAAATGCGGGGAGATCCTGGTCAATGACTCCGCTCTCTTCACTGCGGTATGTCTCGATTGCCTCTTTGGCAGATGAGAACTGTCTTCCCAAGCCGTGAACATGAGTATCCCATCCGAGCTTAACCATGTCCCAGTTAGCCATGTATCTATCCATGGTTATCTTCATTCTTCCGCCGCCGGAAGCAATCTTGCAGTCAAATCCTCCGTCGTTCAGCGACGAGATAAGGGACTCAAGGTCATCTACATATGTCAATGCAGACGTTGCGGGAACGTCTCTTCCGTCCAAAAGAACGTGGCATCTCACATGCTTTACTCCGCACTCCTTAGCTTTGATGATCATCTGCTTGAGGTGCGAGATGTTGGAGTGAACGTTTCCGTCGGAAAGCAGACCGATAAAGTGAAGAGTTGAGTTATTTGCCTTGCAGTTATCAACAAGCTCCATCCATGTCTTGCTGTCAAACATCTTGCCGGACTCGATAGACTCGTTTACAAGCTTTGCGCCCTGAGAATATATCTGTCCGCATCCCAAGGCGTTATGTCCGACCTCAGAGTTTCCCATATCGTCATCCGTGGGAAGTCCTACAGCGGTTCCGTGAGCCTTGAGTTTTGTATAAGGACGCTCTTTAAGAAGCTTATCAAGCGTCGGCGTATTAGCCAATCCGACGGCGTCTCCCAAACCTGTCTTTGAAAATCCCACGCCGTCCATAACGATTAGTACTATAGGTTTTGCCATAATGAAAATCTCCTCAATCAGCCGTTAGTTGCGGCAGAAACAATGGTTGCAAAGTCGTTAGCTTTAAGTGATGCGCCGCCGATAAGTCCGCCATCGACATCAGTCTTTGAAAGAAGCTCTGCAGCATTGCCGGCGTTCATCGATCCGCCGTACTGAATGGTAACAGCGTTTGCAGTCTCCTCGCCGTAAAGCTTTGCAAGCGTTGCACGAATAAATGCACAAACCTCTTCAGCCTGATCGGCAGTTGCGGTCTTGCCGGTTCCTATAGCCCATACCGGCTCATATGCAATTATGCAGTTCTTGAGCTGCTCTGCACTTACATCATAAAAATCGAGCTTTATCTGACGTGCTATAACCTCTTCGGTTATTCCGCACTCACGCTCCCAAAGAAGCTCTCCGACACAAACTATGGGCTTAAGTCCCGCCTCAAGAGCGGCTTTTGTTCTCTTGTTTACAGTTTCATCGGTTTCTCCGAAATACTGTCTGCGCTCACTGTGGCCCAAAACAACATACTCTACTCCGAGCTCCGTGAGCATATCGGCAGACACTTCACCGGTATACGCTCCGGACTTTGCGAAGTGGCAGTTTTGAGCGCCGACCTTTATATTCGTGCCCTTTGTCAGCTCAACCGCCGTCTCAAGGTTTGTAAAGGGAACGCATATTACAACCTCACATCCGGCATCCTTAACGAGCGGCTTAAGAGCCTCTATCAGCTCCTTAGCCTCCGGACGTGTCTTATTCATCTTCCAGTTGCCGGCGATTACCGCACGGCGTATATCTTTTTTCATAACAATTTCCTTTCGCTTTTGCAATCCATACGATCACAAAATATGTATCCCTGTAATACTCAAAACGGAGCAAAAAGCTCCGTTTTGAAAGAATCAAGATTACTTATCTGCAATAGCAGCTATGCCGGGAAGAACCTTGCCCTCGAGGTACTCAAGGGATGCTCCGCCGCCTGTAGAAATATGAGTCATCTTATCGGCATATCCGAGGTTGATAACTGCAGCTGCGGAATCTCCGCCGCCTATAACCGTTGTAGCATCGGTATCGGCAAGCGCCTGAGCTACAGCCATTGTTCCCTTTGCAAGCGTGGGGTTCTCAAACACTCCCATAGGGCCGTTCCATACAACCGTCTTGGCGGTCTTTACTTCGTTTGCGTAAAGAGCAGCGGTCTTAGGTCCGATATCAAGTCCCATCCAGTCTGCGGGGATCTTATCGGAATCAACTATGGAAACCTCTATAGGTGCGTCGATGGGATCGGGAAATGCCTTTGCTATGGTTGTATCAATGGGCAAAAGAAGCTTCTTGCCAAGCTTTTCGGCCTTAGCCATCATCTCTGAGCAATACTCAAGTTTCTCGTCGTCCACCAAAGATGTGCCTATCTCATATCCCTTAGCCTTGAGGAAGGTGTAAGCCATTCCGCCGCCGATGATAAGAGTATCACACTTTTCAAGCAGGTTTGATATAACATTGAGCTTATCCGCAACCTTTGCACCGCCGAGTATTGCAACAAAGGGTCTTACGGGATTCTCAACAGCGTTTCCGAGATACTCTATTTCCTTCTGCATAAGGTATCCGACTGCGGTTTCCTTGACAAACTTTGTTACGCCGGCTGTGGAAGCATGGGCGCGGTGAGCAGAACCGAAAGCATCCATTACGAACACTTCGTCGTCAACCAGGTCGGCAAGCTCCTTAGAGAATCCTTCGCCGTTCTTTGTCTCTTCGTCGCCTCTGAAGCGGGTGTTCTCAAGCAAAACAACCTCTCCGTCCTTCATCTCGCTGACGCACTTCTTAGCGTTCTCGCCGACTACGTTATCATCCTTGGCGAATGTGACCTTTGTGTCGGGAAGAAGCTCCGAAAGCCTTTTTGCGACGGGCGCCAATGAGAACTTGTCCTCCGGTCCGTTCTTGGGCTTTCCTAAGTGAGAGCACAAAACAACCTTTCCGCCGTCCGCAACAAGCTTCTTGATGGTCGGAAGAGCGGCTACGATTCTGTTGTCATTGGTGATAACGCCGTCCTTGAGAGGAACATTAAAATCGCAACGAACAAGCACCTTCTTGCCTTTGACATTAATGTCATCAACGCTGACTTTGTTTAATCCTGCCATAAAAATATATCTCCTTTATCAAAATATACATAATAGGATTGCATACAACCATACAACCATAAATATTATATTAAATTACGCGATAAATATCAATAGGTTACGGGAGTTTTTTAGAATAAACTTTAATATTTTATTGGTTTAATGATTCTATAGTGGCACATCGTGCTAAATGATTGACCAGATATAACTAATCCCATGAAAATCTTGTGAGCTTGCCCTCTCTTGAGAGGTCGGGGTAATCCCACTGCCTGAGGGTTTCGTATACAGCTATAGCTACAGAATTTGAGAGGTTTAAGCTGCGAAGCTCGGGGCGCATAGGTATCCTTACGCAGCTGTCCTTGTTATCGTGCAAAAGCTCCTCCGGAAGACCCTTGTCTTCTCTTCCGAAAATAAGGTAGCAGTTGTCCTCATACTCGGCGTCGCTGTAAACCTTTCTGCCCTTTGTAGTAAAGTAGTAGTATACTCCGCCCTTTGTCCTCTCAAAAAAATCGTCAAGCCCGTCGTAGTAGGTTATATCGAGCTTGTCCCAATAATCAAGTCCGGCTCTTTTCAAATGCTTGTCGCTGACCTCAAATCCAAGCGGCTTTACAAGATGAAGCTTAGCTCCGGTAACAGCGCATGTCCTTGAGATATTTCCGGTGTTTTGAGGTATTTGCGGCTCTACAAGCACAACGTTCAAATTCATACCGCGCCTCCGATATCACAAGCTTGTGTAGTCTGTGAAGCTTTGGCGAACCGTGAGAACGGGCAGGCACTTTTCAAGCATTACGCCCTCTCTCGGGTTTGTGCCGTAACCGAACGTAGTCTTTATTGCGTACTCGCAGAAAGACGTTGCGCGGCTGATTGCAATCGGCAAGCTGTCGCCGAGCATAAGTCCGCCGGTCAAGACGCTTGCAAACAAATCTCCCGTTCCGGGGTAATGCTTAGGCACCTTTTCATATGTCACGCGCCAAAATGCGTTGTTTTTGCGATCGTATCCGACGTTGCTGTTTTTTCCGTCAGCCATAGGCACACTTGTTATGACCACTGTGTCGGGGCCTTTTCCGGACAGCTTTACAAGCATGCTTTTTACCTCGCTGAGCGTAAGCAGGGACACAGGGTAATCGATGCCTAAAAGTATTGATGCCTCGGTCAAGTTAGGAGTGATTACGTCAGCAACCGCCACAAGCTGAGCCATGCACTCGCACATCTGCGGCGTGTATGTTTTATACCTCTTTCCGCTGTCCCCCATAACCGGATCCACTATTTTCAAAGCATTCGGGTACGCATCAAAAAAATCAAGGCAAATTGACACCTGCCTTGCCGAAGCCAAAAAGCCCGTATACACGCAGTCAAAGCTGACATCACTTCTTTTATAATGCTCCAAAGCCTGCGGAATGTACTCGGTCATGTCCTTCATCACGACATCTCCGAAGCCGTTTGTATGAGCGGACAGAACCGCCGTTGGAACTGCGCAGACCTGTATGCCCATAACCGACATCGTCGGCATGATAACCGACAGCGAGCATCTTCCCACGCCCGATATGTCATGTATAGCTGCAACGCTTTTATATTCGTTCATAAATAAATCACCTTTGATAAACACGCAAAATCATAAATCACGTTTGATTATATCACCTTTCCCTCTTCAAAACAATTATTTCACGTTTATTTTTTAAAAAAACGTGCAGAATACTACTGCAATAACTTACAAAGGAGAATAGGAAAATGAGCATGAACATCCCATCACTTTGCAAAGGCATAGCCATAGGAGTAGTGACAGGCGCGGCTGTATATGCAGTTACCAACGCCACCAGAGCGGACAAAAGGCATTTTAAATCCGACGCCATCAAGGCGGTGCACTCTGTAAGCTCTATGCTTGAGGGCTTAGGCTCCATGTTTATGTAAATGCAAAAAGCCCGCCGGTCTGCGCATGCATTCCGTCGGGCTGAATCTTTTATTTTATGCGTCTGCCCTTTCTGCCGGAGGACTTTTTCTTAGGAGCAGGTTCCGGCGGCACCTCTGTTTCGGGGGTGTCGGTAAATATCGTCTCGTCGTTGCTCTCAAGGTACTCAAATTCGGGATTCTTTTCTCCCCTTTGGTCATACCACGGCTGAATTACATACTTTCTTATCACCGGGAAGCAATTAAACGCGTACAAAAGTCCCAGGAACGAAGGAACTATGACAAGCAAAAACGCCGACAGCGGGAACAAAAGTGTCATCACAAGCAAAAGTCCTGCCGTAACTGCAAGGTTGATTATGCTTGTCTTTATTTCTATTGCGATAAGGAAAAATGAGTTTTTGAGTATCTTCCACAGGCTCAGATTTGTTGACACTATGAGAAGGTAAATATAGGTGTGCATCATTGCAAAAATAATGGAGCACACAAGGCATATCAAAAACGGGACAAAGAAAATCGAGTTGTCCATCATCATGTTAAAGTACAGCGGGAACGCAGACGACATGACAGCTATCACAGCCATATCTATAGTTCCCATTGCAAAGCCCTGCCTGAAGTTGCTCTTAAACGCCTTCCAGAAGTCATGCCACAAAAACGTCGGTCTTTCGCAGGACACGTTTCTGGCTATCTTTGTAAATCCGCAGGTTGCCGGTCCGAACACAGCGCCCAAAAGTATGAACGCGACGTAAAACACCACCATATAAATAGTGGGATCCTCGGCAACGTATTCCACAAGCATGACCAGTGCAAACGGAAGAAGTGCAACCAAGTACATGAAGTTGAGAAGCACCATCTTAGAAAAATGCGAGAAAAATATGCCGAAAAATCTGAACACCGGCAGCTTTTCATCCGGATTTTTAGAAACTCCGGGTCCGACCTTGTCATATTTCGAGAAAAGGCCCATTTAAAACTTCCTTTCACAACGCCAACGGCGCATTAATATTGTCCGTTATATAAATCCCATGTCGGAAAACAACTGCACTGCAAGACAGTTGAGCGCGCTCATCACTGCGCAGGACAAAAGATATATCAAAAACTTGAATATGTAGTCCTTAAATTCGTTTGCCATGCCTATTCTGTTCTCACCCGTCACAGACAGTGCGAGGTATCTTGTAGACATCTCCACAGACTCCACCGACTGCAATATGAGAACGCCGCAGGACATCACGGCAAACGGGACAAAGACAACTAACCTCGCTAAAATATTGTCGCATGCATATACGCCCCTCACAACAGCACCCAATCCGAGTCCCTTAAACGCCACCAAAAGCAGCTCAAGCGGCTGAGAAACCGCCCCGAATCCCATTAAAAAAGACGCTGTTACAAACGACGCGGAACCGAAAAACGAGGAAGCAAACGCTCCCAACCATCCGGAATCCTCCGTCGGGTAAAAAAGCACCGACAATCCCTTGTCCGAATTTGCGACATCAGCCCCGAACACAGCGCCCAAGGCTATCCCCGCAACAAGAGAGCAAACAAGCAAAACATCAAGTCTTACGTTCTTTTTATCCTTCATGGCAACCACCCCTTGTCCAATATTATGCCGCCGATCAAGGCAATATAACATCAAGGCAAGTCAAGCAGTTGAATATTTTTAGTTTATCACATCAAACGGATAATATCAAGTATGCATTCGCAATTACGCATACCTGCATAAAAATTATGCCCTCTTATAGCGAATTACAAGAGGGCATAAGGCATAATTCGATTTTATTCTGCAGTCTCAACAGGCTCCGTCTGCGAGCTGTCCGGCTTTTGGATTCCGATATGCTCATACAGATCATCAATTTCCGACTGCATGGCTTCTATTTTCTCAGACTGCTCGGTGATTGTATCCTCAAGGTCGGAATTGTCAGAGTACAAATCGTTGCCGGCAATTCCGAGCGAGCCGACAATTATAAGCAGTATGCACACGATATACGCCATAGCCTTGAGCATATTTTCGTTGCTGAAAACGAGCTTGTCGGCAGGGATTTCTGCCCTTGCGCCCTTAAACACCTTGCAGTACGCTTTGAGTATGAGGGGCAGGAATATGCACATGAGGCATATGTCAACCGGAAGCTGAGCAAGGCTCTTTACCGCTCTTGCAGGGAAAAGTGCAAAGAATCCGTCACCCATAACGCTCGCAAGCGCAAACGTGGTCAGAAACAAGTTGCATGCAATCGTCACGGTTGTCTTTGCTGCAACAACTCTCGGGAAAATCCATCCGTCGTTTTTTGCATTGTACAAAAACAGTCCGTACAGCAGCGCCCCAAACGCCTCGATAAGAGTAAATCTTATGTCAAACGCACCGGTGGGCTTGATAATAATTCCGAGAAGATCGGTTATCAAGCCTGCGGCAAACGAAACCGTAGGTCCGTAAAGCATGCCTATTGCGGAAAGCGCGATAAACGCAAACGAAATCTTGATGGAGCTTGTGACCTGTATCGAAAGCGTAAACTTTAAGACAAGGTCTAAAGCCACAAGCATTGCGGTTACGCAAAGGCAGCGTATGTTTTTAAGTTCCTTGGCGGAGCGGACGAATAAATTAAAAAAGCCCTTCATAGTATACCTCCTATACACACTATGGCCAAGCTTAATATGCACAAGATAGTTACAGTATGAAAAGCTATCGAAATGCACGTTAAGCGGGATGCGAAAACCGAACCGCATGCACCTTTTGTGCAGTTTCGTCCGCAAAGCAACTCCCCGTCTTTGCGGCACTATATACGCTCGATTTCCTACTCTTTAAGCGAAAATTTATCTTATACGGCAGCTGCTGCGGCATAATGCGCCGCAGCTTCGCCGATAAAGAACACGGTTATTACAGCGACAACTCGCTGAGAAGATGATAAAGATGCTCGTCGTAACCCTTCTTCATGTTGAGCGCCTCATCTATATCATAATCTACGATCTTAGAATTTTTAAGAGCAATTATTCTGTTCTTCGCTCCGCCGTCTATGAGGTCAACAGCATAGCAGCCCATTCTCGCAGCGATAACTCTATCAAAGCATGTGGGTGCGCCGCCGCGCTGAACATATCCCAAAACTGTTGCCCTTGTATCGATTCCGGTGTGATCCTGAATGTACTTTGCTATCTCATCAGAATGACCTACGCCCTCAGCAACTATTATCTCAAAATGAGTTTTACCTGTATCCTTCTGAGAAAGCATCTTAGCGCAGATTTCATCGAGATTATAGGGTCTCTCGACGATGATTACATCGGTAGCGCCTGTAGCAGCGCCGACATTTACGGCAATGTGTCCTGCTCTTCTTCCCATAACCTCAACTACCGAACAGCGGCTGTGGGACATTTCGGTGTCCTTAATTCTGTCTATCATAAGCAGCGCGGTGTTCATTGCGGTGTCGTAGCCGATTGTATAATCAGTGCATGCAATATCGTTGTCGATAGTGCCGGGTATGCCTATGCAGTTTACGCCCTGATTGGCAAGGTCTCGTGCTCCGCGATAAGTTCCGTCTCCGCCTATGCAGACAACGCTGTCTATTCCTGCGTCCTCGCAGCTCTTTTTTGCCGCCTGCTGACCCTCAAGAGTCATGAAGTCGGCGCTTCTTGCGGTATAAAGCATTGTGCCGCCGCGCTGAACTATATCAGATACATCTCTGGGTCCCATCTCAAACATATCGCCCTCGATAAGTCCCTGATATCCTCTTCTGATTCCCATAACCTTATAGCCTTTTGCAATACCGGCTCTTGTGACAGCACGAATTACAGCGTTCATTCCGGGTGCATCTCCGCCGCTCGTAAGAATTCCGATAGTCTTTGACATATAACGATTACCTCCGTACAAAATAAATCAAGTTTTCTCTCGGTGCTTCGCATGCGTCATATAATCCCGCATTTGAAAAGCAGCCAAACAAACAAAGCCGACTCCTTTAATTTCGGCTGTGCATCTGCCGAATGGACAAATTTTTAATTGTTAATCCCTTTTAAACACTTTAAGAATATCATCGTATTTCGATGATGTCAATATTTTAAAAGCAAAATACGCGCCAAAAATCAGCGCGTATTTTAACAAAAATCTGTTGATAATCAGTAAAAATCAATGTTTAAAGCGTGCTCTGAACACCCGCGGCATGTTTTCAGAGGAAAAATCATCCTGCCGCATCCATTCCGGGAGTAAACACCGATATATCTACATACAAGGTGTTGCCGTCTTTGACGTTTATGTCTCCGCCGACGCCGGACGAGGTTTCAGGGCAGTACACGCCCATGACATATCCGGATGCCATGTTAGGCGTATTCAGGTCTCTGAACTCATACTTGATATTCAGCTCGTCGAGCAGCACGACATACTCTTCCTGCGTCATTCTCATTCCGAACTCATTGATATAGTCGGGGATCTGAACGGTTGCATAGCCCTGGCTTACAAAGAGCTTTACGTGCTGAACAGGATAAAGCTCTGTTCCCTCCGGAATATCCTGGTCAAATATCACGCCCCGCTCGTACTCATCTGAATAATCATATACAGCCTCAAACTCAAGGCGGTCTTTCCATGTATCGCTTTCAACGACGGACGTATATTTGCTTCCTCTCAGGTCAGGCATGATGAACATTGTTCCCTGAGGCTGAGACTGTGTCGTGGTGGCAGACTCCTCTGTTGTTACGGGAGCCGTTGTGGCGCTTGTCTGCGTCTGCTCGGTTGTCGGATTCGGGGACGTGACCGCCGGCAGTGAGACATCCTGACCGCTGTCGTCGTCGTTCTCGGGCAAGAGCATTGCAACCAGCACAAAGAACGCAATGGCAACTATCACTATGAGCAGTCCCGCTCCTATAAACATTCCGACGTTGGACTTTTTCTTTTTCGAGGACTTCTTTGAGCCTTGCTTTTCCTGCCTGGGAAACTGTATCGGTATGGTCTGGGTTGCGCCCTTAGGGAGCTTATCCATGTAGCTCGGCTCATCAAAGAGCTTAGTCACGAAGTCCGTTATAGTCTGTATTCTTCTTTGACAGGACAAATTCATCGCCTGCATTATTACCCTTGAAACGTTTGCGGGAACATGCGGGTTTATCTTGCACGGCTCCAAAAGCGAGTCGTTTCCCACTCTCGCCATCGCCTCGGTAGGCATGCATCCCGTTAAAAGTCTGTACATTACGGCTGCAACCGAGTACACATCAGTCCATGTTCCGTCCCACTCAGACGCGGCATACTGCTCCGGAGCAGAGTATCCCGCATATAGCTCCGGTGCAAGATCGGTATTGACCGTTCTTATCTCAGGTATGCAAAATCCGGTGAGCACAAGCTCCGCCTTATCTGTGACCAAAATATTTTCAAGGCTTATTCCCCTATGGATTATACCGGCATTATGTAGGCAGCCGAGGGTTGTAAGCAGCGGCGGGAACATCTTTCTCACCTGTTCCCAAGAAAGCTCTCCGGCGTTCTGCTGCAGGTACTGCTTCAAAGTCACTCCGGCACAATAAGGCATGATGATATATGCGGTATTGTTGTCATAGAACATGTCGCACGGCGCGATTATATGGGACATGGTTCTGAATCTTATCAGAGATTTATTCAGCTCTATGAACTCCGACATGTAGTTTTTATACTGCACCACAGTTGACTGTCCGACAACTATTGCCGCGCTGTCAGCGTCTCTGTGGCATATGGCGTCAGGCATATACTCCTTGACGAACACCTTCATATCCTCGTTGTTGTCGTAGCCTATATATGTTGCGGACTCGCCGTTATACTTAAGGAGACGGCCGACAATATACCTTGAGTCGAGTATGGTTTTAGGCTTTAAGTATGCGGGAGAATTCATAACCGAATCGCTGTAGCCGCAGTTAGGGCACACGCCGCCTTCTTGTTCGAGAGGCTCCATGCATCCCATGCACAGCATTTTATGTTCGCTCATTAAATAGATCTTTCCTTTCAAAAAGAAACTGCAGTAAAATACAAATAGAATTATCCGTACAGGATTTTTACGAGCTTTAAACAATATAATACGCTTATAATCGTTATAATTTTACCAATGCATTTGTGCAATGTCAATCGCAATAGGCAAACTGTTATTTTGCTGTAACTAAGTTGTAACCATTTGCCCTGTCATCGAAAGGTGCACTGTAACAGTTATCCTTTTAATGTAACCATGTTGAAGCAAATTTGGCTTAATAACAATTCAAAACGCACTTTTAACACAGTCCCAAGCCGCATTTCAGCTTGATAAATCAAGTACAATAGTATATAATGAATATACTATTTGTCAAGCGGAATGCCGAGGTGTACCATGAGAAAACTCATTAAGATTTTGCAGTCAAAAATATTCATAACCGCTCTTCTGATGTTTATTCAGATCGCGGTGTTGTTTGTATTCTTCATCTCCCTTGCAAACAACTTTGTTTGGTATTATGTCATCTCGTTGATTATTTCGATGCTTATAGTCCTTGATATATCAAATGAAAACATGAATCCGTCCTTTAAGCTGACGTGGATAATTGCAGTTTTGATATTCCCTATATGCGGAGCGCCTTTGTACCTCATTTTCGCAAAGTCAAAGCAAAACTACCGCATAGGAAAGAGATTTAAGAGCTACCGCCAGATGATGCGCAACACAATGCATTCCGACGACGGGGCGCTGTCAGACATAGCCGCACAGGACCCTGAGATGGCGAGGCAGATGCAATACATACAAAAGTATGCATACGCACCCGTATACCGAAACACATCGACAAAGTACTTTGCCTCAGGCGAAGAGTACTATGCCTATCTTTTAAAAGAGCTAAACCGTGCGGAAAAGTTCATTTTCATCGAATACTTTATAATTGAGCAGGGCAAAATGTTCGGCGGCGTACTCGACATACTTAAAAAGAAGATATCCGAGGGCGTTGAGGTAAGGCTCATGTATGACGACTTCGGGACCATACAAAAGCTCCCTAAGGGTTACGACAGATACCTTGAGTCAATAGGCATAAGCGTGTCGGTGTTTAACAGAGTAAGGCCTTCCCTTGACACGTTTTTGAACTACCGCGACCACAGAAAGATAGTGGTTATCGACGGAAACACGGCATTTACCGGAGGTATCAACCTTGCGGACGAGTATATAAACGAGGTTGAACGATTCGGACATTGGAAAGATACCGGAATAATGATCAAGGGCGAAGCCGTCACCAAGATGACGGAGACGTTTTTGCAGCTTTGGCATTTCTCAAGAGGCGAATCGAAGATAGATTATGCTGAGTACGCATGCAGCTTAAAGTGCGAGTCTGACGGGTTTGTGCAGCCGTATGCAGACGGTCCGTCAACCGACGATTTGATATGCGAGCTTGCATACATGGGACTCATAAACGGCGCGACAAAAAATCTTTATGTCACTACCCCCTATCTTATTCTCGACAACGAAATGACGACAGCGCTAAGGCATGCGGCAATGAGCGGAGTTGACGTGAGAATCATCACTCCGCGAATACCTGACAAAAAGCTTGTGTTTGCGGTCACAAGGTCAAATTACCGCGAGCTGCTCAACGCGGGTGTAAGAATATTTGAGTACACTCCGGGATTCATACATGCAAAATCGGTTACGGCGGACGGAAAGGTTTGCGTAGTCGGCACGGCGAACTTCGATTTTCGCAGTTTTTATCTGCATTTTGAAAACTGCATACTCGCCTACAAGTCAAAATGCGTGAGCGAAGTAGAACAGGACTTTTTGGACACTCAGGCAAAGAGCCAGGAAATAACTATTGACCAGCTAAACAAAAAAGGCCCTGTATACGCGCTGTTGCAGGCGGTGCTCAAAATCTTCTCGCCGCTTATGTAAAATAAAAAAGCCCTCTTGCTTGTCAATACAAGCGGGAGGGCTTAAATTATCTTAACTCGGCATGCGAAAATCAACCGACAAACTCTATATTGACATCACCGTTGTTCTCGGACACGGAAAGCGTTTTCTCGCCTCCTGTTTTTTCTGTCGGGAGGTTGCACTCTCCCTTTTTTATGTCAACATCCATAGAAAAGTCGTCCCATCCGCCGACGATAGTGCCGTCTATGTCTCCGTTCTTGGCGGTCAGGGATATGCCGCTTCCGACATCCAAGCTTTCAAACTCGATGTTTCCGCCATTTGTCTCAATGTCCGCACTTTCCGAAACAGAAAGCGGCTCAAGCGTTATGTCCTCGTTGGTGGTGCAAAGAGTTAAGCGCTCAACCATCCCGTCCGGAACGCACAAAGACACGGTCAGGTCGGCATCTGACGGCTTTAATCCGAAGTAATCGGCGATGTCTTTGTCGTTTTTGCATGTCATGGTGAGTGTTCCGTCATCCGAAACGGCAATGTCATAGGCATAGGCGTCGTTTTCTGAATAGACAATGCGGATATCGTCGTCATCTGATGATGTAACCTCGATTTTCCTGTCTCGGACGTTTATATTTATTTCGCTGACCTCGGACGCGCTTGCAACGTACTCCTTTTGCACAAACGGGCTTTCTTCTCCACAGCCGGTCATCACAACAGCGCTCAGCACGACGCATAGCACAAACAAAACAAATTTTTTCATTTAAACTCCTCCGTATCAAAAATTATTTTCAGCTATGTCGGGCGAAAACGCATAATAAAAGATAATGCTTAAATTTAAACCCCGCTCTTATGCATTGATTATCCGCCCTTTCTATGCTACAATGAAGTATAAACCTTTGTGTAACACAAAAGTCAAGAGGATAGGAGGCAAGCAAAATGAAAAAATATTTTTCCATCGGCGAGGCGGCAAAAGCCGTTCACACGACCGCAGAGACCTTGCGCCACTATGACAGAATCGGGCTTGTCAAGCCGAGCAAAAAAGACGAGTGGACGGGATACCGTTACTACAGCGAAAACGACATAGTACGCTTAAACACTGTTAGGGCGCTTTTGCTCATGGACTTGTCTTTAAGCGAGATTAAGAATGTTTTGGAATACGACGACCTAAAAAAACCGTAGAGTTTTTGGAGCATGCAGAGGAGAAAGCCGACGAGAAGATCGCCGCCCTTGAAGCGAGCAAGGCAAAGATACGGCTTGCAAGATCAGACTACGAAAAGAAGCTGGATATACAGCGCATGAATCAGGGATACGCAAGCAAAAAATCGCCCTACAGTTTTTATATAAAGACTCTGCCCGAGCGTGTAATTCTGCTTTCCGACACATTGCAGTCGCCGACTCTTGAAAATCTGTGGAACTATCTGAGCCACTTTTACGAAAAGCTCACGCCAAAGCTTAAAGATTGCTTTTCATTTGAGGATGTGGCGGGCATATACACTGAAAGCGACCTGACAAGGATGTTTGCAGTGTGTACGAAGTATAAGGACGTAGACAACATGAAAATTTTGCCGCAGGGAAAGTATCTGTGCGCCGACTGCAACGAGGAAAACTGCGCCGATGTGTTAAAGGAGCTGCTCAAAGCGGCAAGAGACAAATACGGCGTATCACCGTCATTTTCAGTGCAGATGATAGTAATATCGGGAATACTGCATTGGAATTACGAGGCTCAGATTTATATCGGCAATCGAGCATAGTTACTATGCATAAAAATAAGCCGCTCAGCGATACAGCCGGGCGGCTTTGTTTTATTATGTAAAGCTTAGTGCCTTTCGTCGGAGTCAAAAGTCTCACAGAAGCGGGCGGAGAAAGCAGGCTCTTCACCGGCGGCATACAGGTGGGATGTGTCGCCGAAAGCGCTGCATCTGAAAGATGCGATCCCCTTTTCTCTTTCTTCGGTATACAGCGTTGTCACCGACGTCGGCGCAGCGCAGAAATTCTGCCCGAGAACAACAGGTGATATGCTCAGCAGGTGTCCGAGCATCTGGCACTCTATTCCGAAGTGACAGAAGAAAACGATTGTATCACGGTTCGGCTTGGCGGCATCGTAATACCTTCCGTTTCGCACATAACCGTGCGTAGCAAGCAGTTCGTCAAGACCGTCCGTTATGTTCTTATAAAGCTCAGGATAATTCCCCTCCTTCATAAAGTCCACATTCATAAACTCGTCCTTATCATAAAGAGCGTCTATTTTCGTAAAGAATGAGGGCAGAAGATCCCATGTAATCACCCTTTCACCGTTGGTATAGGGCAGCTTAACACGGCAGTAATAAAACTCCTTGAGCCAGTCAAGCGTCACCGCTTCCCTGCCCATCTTTTTAAGGGTCAACGACGCAGTGTCCTGCGCCCTTCCAAGCGGTGAGCAGTAAAACGCCTTTACATCGAGCTTTGCTATTCTGTCGCTCAGCAGCTCCGCCTCGCGCCAGCCTTTCGGCGTAAGCGAATCTATGGAATAATCGGGGTCCGCGTGTCTGATTATCAAAAGTCTCATATGTTATCTCCTTTTACTCCTGCGAGGATTCCGCTTGCTCATTACTGTCATCCCGGCTTTGTAAAGACTTATACCTTTGCAGGACTTTTTTGAGGTACTGACCGGTGTACGAGTTCGGGTTTTCTGAAAGCTCTTCAGGTGTTCCGGTTGCAACTACCGTTCCGCCTCTGACGCCGCCCTCGGGGCCTAAATCTATTATATAGTCGGCGCATTTGATCACATCGAGATTGTGTTCTATTACAAGAACGGTGTTACCGCTTTCGCAAAGCAGCTGAAGCATCTGAACAAGCTTGTTCACGTCGTCGGCATGCAAGCCGGTTGTCGGCTCGTCTAAAACGTATATTGTTCTGCCGGTTGCCCTGCGTGAAAGCTCCGTTGCAAGTTTTACACGCTGAGCCTCTCCGCCCGAAAGCGTCGTAGAAGGCTGTCCGAGTTTTAAGTATCCCAGTCCGACATCATTTAAAGTCTTTAGCTTTCTATAAATTTTAGGCATGTTCTCAAAGAAGCTGCAAGCCTCTTCTATGGTCATGTCCAAAACCTCAGCTATGTTTTTGCCTTTGTATCTGACTTCGAGTGTTTCTCTGTTATACCTTGCGCCCTTGCAGACCTCACAGGGAACGTATACATCGGGTAAAAAGTGCATTTCAATCTTGAGTATTCCGTCGCCCTCGCATGCCTCGCATCGTCCGCCTTTGACGTTAAAGGAGAACCTGCCCTGACCGTAGCCGCGTTTTTTCGCATCCGGTGTCATGGCAAACAGCTCCCTGATATCGTTAAACACGCCTGTATAGGTTGCAGGGTTTGAGCGGGGAGTTCTGCCTATGGGGGTTTGGTCTATGTTTATTATTTTATCGAGGTTTTCAAGCCCTTCTATGCGCTTAAACTCTCCGGGAACTATTCTTGCCCTGTTGAGCTTTGCGGCAAGCTCTTTATATATGATCTCGTTTACAAGAGAGCTTTTACCGCTTCCCGACACGCCGGTCACGCAGGTAAACGTGCCGAGAGGAATTTTAACAGTTATATTCTTGAGGTTGTTTTCCTTTGCGCCTACAACCGTCAGCCAACTTCCGTTGCCCTTTTTCCTCGTCTGTGGGACAGGTATGCATCTTCTTCCGCTGAGGTATGCTCCCGTGATGGAGCGCTCACATGCTTTTATGTCCTCTACGCTTCCCGCGCACACGATTTCTCCGCCGTGTATTCCCGCTCCGGGTCCCACATCGACAATGTAATCGGCAGCAAGCATTGTATCATCATCGTGTTCAACTACTATCAAAGTATTTCCCAAGTCTCTCAAGCGCTTCAGCGAGGCTATCAGCTTGTCGTTGTCGCGCTGATGCAAGCCTATGCTCGGCTCGTCAAGTATATACAGCACGCCCATCAGCGAAGAGCCTATCTGCGTTGCAAGGCGTATTCTCTGGCTTTCTCCGCCCGAAAGCGTAGAGCTTGACCTTGAAAGAGTGAGGTAATCAAGGCCGACGTTTTTCAAAAATCCGAGCCTTGACTTTATCTCTTTCAAAATCTGAGCGCCGATCATAGCCTCTCTGTCGGTGAGCTTGAGGTTGTTTACAAAGTCCAAAGCATCGCTTATCGACATATCGGTAAACTGAGCTATGTTAAGCCCTCCTACCGTGACGCCTAAGACCTCTTTTTTCAGCCTGTTGCCGTGACACGTGTGGCATTTTACCTCGCTCATGTACTCTTCTATCTTTGACTTTACGGCATCGCTGTCCGACGCTCTGTATCTGCGCTCAAGGTTGTTTATAACGCCCTCAAACGGAGTTATCCAGTATCCGCCGCCAAACTCCTCGGGACGCTTAAATTCAAGCTTTTGTCCCTGCGTTCCGTGGAGGAAAATATCTATAGCGTCTCTGGGCAAATCCTTTACCGGCGTGTCGAGCGATATGCCGTATTTTTTTGACAGTGCGTTGTAGTATATCATTGTGAACGAGCCTTCGTCAAGCGTATTCCAACCGTCTGCGCGTATTGCTCCCTGACGTATGGTGAGGTCGGGGTTTGGTATTACTTTTTTCTCATCGACCTGCAAAAACACGCCGAGTCCCGTGCAGTCCGGACATGCTCCGAACGGGTTGTTAAACGAAAACATTCTCGGAGTAAGCTCTTCAATAGAAACGCCGTGTTCGGGGCATGCGTAGTTTTGAGAAAAGAGCATCTCTTCTCCGCCTATTACGTCTACTCCGACAAGCCCTCCCGACAGCGAAAGAACCGTTTCTATGCTGTCTGTCAGCCTTGAGCGAATCTCGGGCTTTATGACAAGCCTGTCCACTATTATTTCTACGGTGTGCTTTTTGTTCTTCTCAAGCGAAATCTTTTCGGAGAGATCATACGTTATTCCATCCACGCGGACTCTTACATATCCTGATTTTCTCGCCTGCTCGAACTCCTTTGCATACTCGCCCTTTCTTCCTCTGGCTATAGGCGCTAAAAGCTGTATCCTTGTGCCCTCGCTCAGCTCCATTATTTTATCGGCAATTTGGTCTACGGACTGCTTTTTTATTTCCCTGCCGCATATGGGACAGTGCGGTATGCCTATCCTTGCGTACAAAAGCCTCAGGTAGTCGTATATTTCCGTGACCGTTCCGACGGTTGATCTCGGGTTGTTTGATGTTGTTTTCTGGTCTATGGATATTGCCGGAGAAAGCCCGTCTATGCTGTCTACATCGGGCTTATCCATCTGGCCCAAAAACATTCTGGCATAGGACGAAAGGCTTTCTATATACCTTCTTTGACCGTCTGCAAATATCGTGTCAAACGCCAAAGACGACTTTCCCGAGCCGGACAAGCCTGTAAAGACTATAAACTTGTCACGCGGCAAAGTCAGATTGACGTTTTTAAGGTTGTGTTCCCTTGCACCCTTTATAACTATTTCGTTGTTCATTGTCAGCTTTCCTTTCTCAGCTGTGCTATCTTATCGCGCAGGTATGCCGCCTGCTCGAAGTTAAGCTGCCTTGCAGCCTCTCTCATTTGCTTTGTCATCTTTTCGATAAGCTCCGCTCTCTCCCGCTTCGTATACTGCTTTTGAGACGGCTTTTTTATGTCCTTGTCGGATGAAATCTCTATTACATCACGAACACCCTTTACAATTGTCTTTGGGGTTATGCCGTGCTCGAGATTGTATTTTTTCTGTATCTCACGGCGGCGTTCGGTCTCTGTTATAGCACGCTCCATAGAACCTGTCACGCTGTCGGCGTACATGATTACTTTGCCGTTTGCGTTTCTTGCCGCACGTCCGATTGTCTGTATCAAAGAGCTTTCGCTTCTCAAAAAGCCCTCTTTATCCGCATCAAGTATGGCTACAAGAGACACCTCGGGTATGTCAAGTCCCTCTCTTAAAAGATTTATTCCGACAAGCACGTCAAACTCGCCGAGCCTTAAATCCCTTATTATCTCCATTCTCTCGATTGTATCTATCGAATGGTGCATGTATCTTACCCTTATGCCAAGACCCTGAAGATAGCTTGTGAGATCCTCAGCCATTTTGACCGTGAGTGTTGTGACAAGCACTCTTTCTTTTTTCTCCGCTCTTTCGTTGATTTCCGTCACGAGGTCGTCAACCTGCCCCTGCGTGGGCTTTACCACTATTTCGGGGTCTAACAAGCCGGTCGGCCTTATTATCTGCTCAACTATTGCGCTTGACTGTTCCTTTTCAAACGAGCCGGGCGTTGCGGAGACAAAAACCGCCTGATTGACATGCGAATAAAACTCATCAAAAGTAAGTGGACGGTTGTCCAAAGCAGAGGGAAGCCTGAATCCGTACTCGACAAGCGTTTCCTTTCTTGCACGGTCACCGGCATACATTCCGCGCACCTGCGGCAGTGCAACGTGCGACTCGTCAACTATCATTAAAAAGTCCTTCGGGAAGAAGTCCAAAAGCGTATACGGAACAGCTCCCGGTTCTCTTCTTGCCAAAACTCTCGAATAGTTTTCTACGCCGCTGCAAAATCCCACTTCCTGAAGCATTTCCATGTCGTAATTGACACGCTGCTCGATTCTCTGCGCCTCTATAAGTCTGTCGTTGTCCTTAAAATACTTCACCCGCTCACGCATTTCCGCCTCGATATCCTCTATCGCCGCATTGAGCTTGTCCTTTCCCGTTATATAGTGGGATGCGGGGAATATCGCAGCATGCGCCAAGGAATGCAAAACTTCTCCCGTGACAACGTTTATTTCGGTTATACGGTCAATTTCGTCACCGAAAAACTCTATTCTTATAGCTGTTTCGTTGTGGCTTGCGGGGAAAACTTCAACCACGTCTCCCCTCACCCTGAAACGGTTTCTTTGAAAATCTATATCGTTGCGCTCGTACTGTATGCTGACAAGCTCGCTCACAAGCTCGTCGCGCGACTTGCTCATGCCCTTTCTCACGGAAACTATCATACTGCGATACTCTTCCGGATCACCCAGGGAGTATATGCATGAAACGCTCGCCACAATGACCACATCTGTACGCTCGCTGAGCGCTGCGGTGGCAGAGTGGCGAAGTCTGTCTATCTCTTCGTTTACATCGGAGTCCTTTTCGATGTACACGTCCGTTGACGGAATATACGCCTCCGGCTGATAGTAGTCGTAGTAACTCACAAAGAACTCAACCGCGCTGTCCGGAAAGAACTCTCTAAGCTCAGAACATATCTGGGCGGCAAGGGTCTTGTTCGGCTCCAAAATCAGCGTAGGGCGGTTAACCCGTTCTATTACGTTTGCCATGGTGAAAGTTTTTCCCGAACCCGTTACGCCCATGAGCGTTTGATTTTTATAACCTTTATTTATTCCGTCAACAAGCTTTTTTATAGCCTGTGGCTGATCTCCGGTGGGCTTAAAGCTGCTTTTGAGAACAAACTTATCCATAAAACTACCTCCGCTCGATCCTGTCATCTGCCAAAAACGTCCATTAAAAGGGCGCAAAAAAGCCGGTTTGGACTTTTTGTGCGCCGCTTCAATTATTTTTTAGCGTCAAAGAACGGTTTTAAGCGCCTGTGCAAGCTGGTCGGGGCAGGATGTGTTTTTTGCTCCGCACTTTATTCCGTCAAGCTTTGCAATTGCATCCTCAACCTTCATTCCCTTCACCAGCGAAGATATGCCTTTCAGGTTTCCGTTGCAGCCTCCTACAAAGGATACATCCTTGATTACACCGTCTTCTACAGTCAGGTTAATAAGCTTTGAGCAAGTTCCCTTTGTTGTGTAAGTAAAAGTCATGGTATTTTTAACTCCTTTTTATTTAAAAAATTTATCGACAAACCATATGTCATCTATCATAAACTCTTTGCCCGCAAGGTATTCAAGCGCGCCAAGCTCGGCATCGCTCTTAAAGCTGAGCTTGTACGCGCAAAGAGCCTGCGTCTTTACTCTGTATTTTCTGTTAAACTCGTTTGTGCCGTATTTTCCGTCGCCCAAAAGCGGACAGCCTATGTATGCCATGTGGGCGCGTATTTGATGCGTTCTGCCGGTTATAAGCTCTATTTCGCACAAAGACAGCTCGCCGCAGGTCTTTAGGACCTTATATCCGGTCACAATGCTCTTTGAACCGAGAACCTCGTGGTCGTAAACATAAACCCTGTTTTCCGATTCCTTTTTTACAAGGAAGGCATGCAGCACCGCCTCTTTCGGCTTCGGCTCTCCCACCGTCACGCACAGGTATCTTTTATCTATCATGCGAAACTTTACGGCGCTGTTGAGTATCCGAAGGCTTTCGGCGTTCTTTGCGCATATTACTATACCTTGAGTGTTCCTGTCAAGTCTGTTGCAAAGCGACGGGGCAAAACTTGCCTCACTCTCAGGGTCATATTCTCCCCTTGTGTACAGATATTTTTTTATCCTGTTTATAAGGGTGTCCTGCGAGTTCTCGTCGTCCTCATGCACCACCAGGCCGCAGGGCTTGTTGACAAGAAGAATATTTTCGTCCTCGTATATGACATTTATTTTGTCCGAGACCTTTAAAAATTCGCTTTCTCCGCCGCCGGAAATGTCAAAGAACTCGTCGTTTATATAAAGCTCCAAAACGTCCCCTTCGCACAGCCTGTCCGATATTTCGCACCGCTTTTTGTTGAGCTTTATGCGCTTTAAGCGGATGTACTTATACATCAAATTTTTCGGAAGTGCAGGAACTGCTTTGGATATAAACTTGTCGAGCCGCTGTCCGGCGTCGTTCTTATTTATAACATAGCTTTTCATATTCGATGCTTTGTGCGCTCACACCTTCGACAGCTTCATCAAAAAGCTGTGCGGCAAAAGCTTAGCTAAAAGTCTGTAAAGCTTATACACAGCACGGTTTGTGTATACGCATCTGCCCTTCTTGGACGCCAAAAGAGCCTTTTTCGCCACGTCGCTCACATCGCAATAAGGCAGCGTATCAAAAGCCTTAGAAACGCCCGGCTCAATCTTTGCAACCGTCAAAAACTCGGTTTTCATAGGCCCGGGACAGACACACATGCAGTTTATGCCGAGGGGCTTAAGCTCCTCTCTCAGACCTTTTGTAAAGCTGAGCACATACGCCTTCGTTGAGGAATAAACGGTCAGACCCGGGTTTGGAACAAACGACGCTATTGAACAGGTGTTAATTATCTGCGCCCCGCTGTGCATATGCCTCATGCAGACGCATGCAACACCGGTAAGTCCGCGGCAATTCAAATCGACCATAGCCGTTTGTATCTTCGGATCGCCGTCTATCACCTTTCCTATCCTTCCGAAACCGGCGTTGTTGATTAACAGCCTCACGTCGGCATCCGCATCGCAAAGTATTTGCTCTAAGCGCTCATACGAGCTGTCGAGCGAAAGATCCATAGCCACGGGAACGCATTTTTCCCCGTATTTTTCTGCAAGCTCACTAAGCCTGTCCTCTCTTCTCGCTATAAGATATATCCTTTCAAGCTCCGGGTACATCTTAACAGCATGCTTTAAAAACTCAGCGCCCAAGCCACTTGACGCTCCGGTTATAACAGCGACCTTCATCATAAAATCACAATCTCCCGACTTAAATTCCGATTACTATATTATATAATCCCGAATGATTTGTCAACGAATTTTAACCTTTTTGAAAGAATTAAAGCCTTGAAATGACCTCGTCACTATGCTATAATGGCAACAACGTCAGACAAATATTACATTTAAAAAATGGAACATATATTTATATTTTTAAAGAAAGGAACGCCGCTTAACGCGGCGTATATCGCGATGAACAAAACTAAAATCACAGCACTGATTTGCGCGGCGGCTATATCGCTTACATCCTGCGCAAACATCAACATAAACCACGACAGCACGGAGGTGACAACCACTTCGCCTCCGGTTTCATCTGCAGTTACTACCACCACGAGCGACAATGTGCCGCAGTTTACGGTTGCACCGGATACGTCGGAGGAGGCTGTAACCTCGTCTGTCCCGGTGACAACTCCGCCGGAGGTTGTAACGTCTCTTCCGACATCATCATCTGAGGCTCAAACAAACGCAAGCGGAGAAATAATTGACGACTATCGGTCGGAATTAGACATGAGCGTAGAGGATCCTGACGAGCTGTACAGAATGTTCGGTCTCTCCAGAACCGAAAGGCAGCAGTTCTACAGCGAGATTTCCTCAGAGTATGACCTTCCCATAATACATGTGTCAACCGAAAACGAGCAGGAGGTTCTCTCAAAGGAAGAGTACGTAAACTGCATAGTTGAGATATTCAACTGTGAGGAAGAGTACGTCATGGATGCAACCTCTGCCGGAATAAGGGTAAGAGGAAACGCCAGTGCGTTTTACGGAGACGAAGATAAGATAAGAGAAAACGGTGCTCCGTACAGAATAAAGTTCACGAGCAAACAGTCGGTTCTCGGCTTAAACGACAACGCCAAGTGCAAGTCGTGGGTTCTGCTGAGAACATATGAAGCCGGCATAAGAGACTACCTTGCGTTTATGCTTGCAAAGGCGATAAACGACGGCGACTACTTCTCTTCTGATGCGAGGTTTGTCGAGCTGTATTTAAACGAAAAGTTCATTGGTCTTTACCTGCTTTGCGAGCAAAGCCAGGAAAATCCGAACCGTGTCGCAATCAACGAGTGCGACGAGGGCTACACCGGAACGGACATAGGCTATCTTGTTGAGCTTGACAACTACTCCTACACAGAGCAGTGGCGTTTCATGCTCAACTACAATAAGGAGAGCATAACCGACGTTTACGGCACATCAAGAGTGCCCATATCCTATTATTACACCGTTAAAAACGACATATACTCAGATGAACAGCTCAAATTTATTGAGCGATACTTTGAGGTGGCATACGAAATCCCTATGCGAGCTATCAAGTACGGCGAGTTTTACCGCCTAAACGACGATATGACGCTGACGCTTGCTCAGGACGAGTTTGCAAACGCATATGAATGTGTAAGTCAGGTTTTGAATGTAGACTCGTTTGTTGACATGTACATGGTGCATGAGATAACCAACAACCAGGACGTCGGCGGAGGAAGCTTCTATTTTGCAGTGGACTTCGGAGACATCTCGCTTTACAAGACGCTCACATGTGTTTGCCCGTGGGACTTTGACTGGTCATACGCCGACTACTACTCTTCTTCCGACGGCGGACTTTACGTTGCAAAGTTTAAGGACAGCAATTTCGTAGAGAACTACGGAGACAGATCAAACCCGTGGCTGATACTCCTCTACTCCGCAGACTGGTTCCAAGAGCTTGTCCGTGAAAAGTGGGCGGAGCGTTATCCGTACATTCTGCAGTGCCTGAGCGACGTTGAAAACGTAGTCGAAACCTACAAGGACGATTTCAACAAGAGCGAAAGCAGCAGATATTCAAGAGCCAACAGCATACTTGACTGGGCATCTTCAAGAGTTGAATACCTCAACGAGCTTTGGGGATAAACTCTTTAGACGCTTGATCACACATACAAATATATAAACACCATTCCTTCGGCGCCTTCCACAGTGCCGAAGGAATTTTTCATATGCACAGGTATGCACAGACGACGCCAAGCTCATGCGGCGCTTATTAAAACCGTCAATGTACACCCGTCACATACCAAGCAGCGTGCATTGTTTAGAGCGTTTAATCATAGTTGACAGCGCACGAGATTTTAGCCGCAAATCCCGGGCAGCGCATGCATTACATATACGCTCTTGCCTGTATACAGCAAAAACCCGCGCCGAATATTTCGACGCGGGTTTTTGAACAATCACTACTGCTCGGACGATTTATGGCATGTTCCATTCATCGGACAGCAGCCGCAATTGCAGCCGCAAGATGATTTACCTTTTTTCTTGTTCTTCACCAGTACGACCACTATCGCAGCAACTATGCCGATTAAGATTATCGAAACGACTATTGTGCCTATATTTGCTGCTATCCATTCAAACATATCTATCAAATCCTTTGCTTATCAATGATCTATATTTCTTATCTTGCCTTTGCTTTTTTAACCTTAGGCGTTTCAAGTCTTACGGACTCCTTATAAGGTCTTACGAGCATGTATACTATAATTGCAAGTATGATTATTGCCGCTATAAGTCCTATTACGTTTACGTTTCCGGTAAACAGTCCGCCAAACTGGTTTATCATGAGCGCTACTGCGTATGCAAATCCGCACTGATAAAGTATCGCGAACCAAGTCCACTTGGCGTTGTTCATCTCACGCTTGATAGCACCGATTGCTGCGAAGCAGGGAGCGCACAGGAGGTTGAACACGAGGAATGAGTATCCGCTCACGCCGGTGAACACGCTTGCAAGCGTTCCGTACACATCTCCGGAGCCGCCGTAGAGTATACGCATAGTTCCGACGATGTCTTCCTTTGCGACAAGTCCCGTAATAGATGCAACCGCAGCTTCCCATGTTCCCCATCCCAAAGGAGCAAATATCCATGCGACGCCTCTGCCTATCGTGGCAAGTATCGAGCTGTCAAGCTCATCCTCTGAGAGCATTCTGAATGCGCCGTCTACTACTCCGAAGTAAGAGGTGAACCAAATAACTATTGTGGAGAGAAGGATTACAGTTCCCGCCTTCTTAATGAACGACCAGCCTCTTTCCCACATGGATCTGAGCACGTTCATGACCGTAGGCAGGTGGTATGCGGGAAGCTCCATAACGAACGGAGCGGGATCTCCTGCGAACATCTTTGTCTTTTTAAGCATGATTCCCGAAACTACTATAGCCGCTACTCCGACAAAGTATGCACTTGTTGCAACCCATGCGGAATTTCCGAACAACGCACCGGCTATCATCGAAATGAACGGAACCTTTGCTCCGCAGGGGATGAAGGTCGTCGTCATGATGGTCATTCTTCTGTCGCGTTCGTTTTCTATAGTTCTTGAAGCCATGACTCCGGGAACGCCGCAGCCCATTCCTACGAGCATAGGTATGAACGACTTTCCGGAAAGACCGAACTTGCGGAATATTCTGTCGAGCACGAATGCGATTCTTGCCATGTATCCGCAGGACTCAAGTATTGCAAGGAGTATGAACAAAACGAGCATCTGAGGAACGAATCCCAAAACTGCGCCTACGCCCGCTACAATACCGTCAACCACCAGTCCCTGAACCCAGTCCGCTGCATTTATAGCTTCAAGGCCCGAGCTTATCAGCGCCGGTATTCCGGGCACCCATATGCCGTAATCTGCGGGATCGGGTTCTTCGGTATATTCGCTCAGGGTGCTTACCGCTGCATTGTAGTCGTCAAGTGTGGCGGTTTCGTATGTGACCTGAAGGGTTTCCTCATCCTCAACGGCGTACTCAAAGTTGCCTGTAGGCGCTGCGCCGTTTTCCGCGACGTATTCGTCATACGCATCCACTATCAGCGACGCCGTGCCGTATTCCTCCGCGACTTCGTTGTATTCCGAACTTCCTATTCCGAACAGGTGCCATCCGTCGCCGAACAGGCAATCGTTCGTCCAGTCGGTAGCGTATGTTCCCACGGAAACCATTGAGATGTAGTAAACCAAGAACATAATCACCGCAAATATCGGCAAGCCGAGCCAGCGGTTTGTGACTACCTTATCTATTTTATCCGAAATGGTGAGCTTTGCTGCGTTCTTTTTGCGGTATGACGACTTGAGTATCGAAGATATGTATGCATACCTTTCCGCCGTGATAATCGACTCAGCATCATCGTCATGCTTTTGCTCAACGGACTGAATCAGCTTTTCAATCTCGGCTGTGATCTGCTCCGACAAGCCAAGCTCAGCAGTGACCTTGTCGTCTCTTTCAAAGAGCTTTACAGCGTACCAGCGCTGCATGCTCGACTCGGTGTTGCCGAACACCATTCCCTCTATATCGGTTATAACCTTTTCTATTTCATCTGAAAACTTGTGGACGGGAACTGCAATCTTTCTGTTTGCCGCACTGACAGCAGCCTTTGCAGCCTCTTCTACGCCTGTGCCTTTAAGTGCGGAAATCTCCACAACCTTGCATCCGAGCTGATCCGAAAGCTTTGATATATCTATGGAGTCGCCGTTCTTTTTGACGATATCCATCATGTTTATCGCCGCTACTATCGGTATGCCCAGCTCCGCAAGCTGAGTTGTGAGGTAGAGGTTTCTCTCAAGGTTTGTTCCGTCTATTATGTTCAGTATCGCATCTGGCTTCTCATTTATAAGGTAGTTTCTTGCAACAACCTCTTCAAGAGAGTACGGTGACAAAGAGTATATGCCGGGCAGGTCGGTGATGGTTACGTCGTTATGCTTTTTTAACTTTCCCTCCTTTTTCTCGACTGTTACTCCGGGCCAGTTTCCGACAAACTGATTTGAGCCGGTCAACGCGTTAAACAACGTCGTTTTGCCGCTGTTAGGGTTTCCGGCAAGAGCTATTTTTATAGCCATAATTGTCTCCTTCCTTAAAATGTATTTGGTTAGCTAAAGCTAACCGGCAGTCCGCAAAAAAGCCTTATTCGACCTCGATCATATCGGCGTCCGCTTTTCTTATAGACAGCTCATAACCCCTTACGGTGATTTCGATAGGGTCGCCCAAAGGAGCGATCTTGCGTATGGTTATGCGTTCGCCCTTAGTGAGTCCCATATCCATTATACGCCTTCTCACCGCGCCCTCGCCGTGAAGCCGCACTACTTTTACGGTCTTTCCGACAGGCGTTGTTCTAAGTGTATTCATACCTTTCCTCCTACCATTCTACACAAGTATCTTTTGCGCCATTTCTCTGCTGATGGCAACCCGCACATCTCGGATGTTGACTATGACGTTTCCGTTTGCGCAACTGACAACGCTCACGGTCTCGCCTACCGTAAAGCCAAGATCCTCAAGATGCTTTTTTACGTCCTGACGTCCGCATATTTTCTTTATGGTGTTTTGCTCGCCTACACCTGCGAAGCTAAGCGGCATCATGTGTCACCTCCTGTAGATAATCAGATTAGCTCACGTTAATCGGGTTAGTTAGTGTAAGCTAACCCCCAAGCGCCTAAAAACAGGCCAGAGAGGACAACCGCAGCGTAATAAGTTAGTCCCCGCTAACCAAATAGATTATAGCGCAACACATTTCAGATGTCAATAGATTTTTCATAAAAAATAAAGCTCCGTCTTAAAAAACAAGTCGAAGCTTTATTGCTGCACGTCATTCAAACGCGCAAACGCTCTATTTATACATTCATTGTCATACGGCAAGTCCCATGACGGGAGTTTCACAAAGCTCATCTGCTTTCCGCTTAGCGGATGTGAAAAGCTTATTTTGTGCGACCAAAGGCAAAGCGACACGCCGGGTATCTTCCCGCCGTACCTCACATCTCCCGCAAGCGGGCAGCCTCTTGAAGAAAATTGCACACGTATTTGATGAGTTCTTCCGGTATAAAGCCTGACACCGACCAAAGAGGTTTTGCGACCCTGAACCACATCCTCGGCAAGCGTGATGTAAGACAGCCTTGCGCTCTTTACGCCTTTGCGGGGTCTTTTGACGACATAGGATTTATTTTTAGCCCTGTCGTGGTAAAGCATATCCTCAAGCGTGCCGCTTTGATCTGCCATCCTGCCGAGCAGCACCGCAAGGTATTCCTTTTTAAACCCGCCGCACGACATTTGTGTACAAAGCGCGGCGGCGGATTTTTGCGTCAGCGCATACACCATCAAACCGGCCGCATCCTTGTCAAGCCTGTGCACGGCGTATACATCACGGGAAAGCATGCTTTTGAGCGCTTCGCACATGCCTCTCTCCGAGTCTATGCCCTGCGGCTTTATCACAACGCATATCTGACCGTCCTCATATACAATTGTCATCTCAGGCATCATGATTAAAGCTTTTTAAACGCTGCCGCGTTCCACATTTCGCACTCGGTAGTCTCAAGCATTTCAAAGCCTCTTTGTCTCATGGCATCGAACACTTCGTCGCATCTGCCGGTTATGATACCCGAAAGCACAAGCGTTCCGCCTTTTGCGGTTACGCATTTAAACACATCGGCCATTGCAAGAAGAACATCCGCCACTATATTTGCCGCGACAAGTTCATATCCGTTTCCGATCTTTTCTCTCAGTGCACCGTCCGCAACGACATCTCCGCAGTATGCGGTATAGCAGTCATCCGATATGCCGTTCTTGTTTGCGTTTGCCTTTGCCGTGACGGCAGCATCGGGCGAAATATCGACAGCAACTGCGCTCTTTGCTCCCAACAGCACCGCCGCAATTGAGATTATACCGCTTCCGCAGCCGAGGTCGCAGACCCTGTCGCCGTCCTTAACGTACTTTTCCACAAGCTCAAGGCAAAGTCTTGTGGTATGATGCCTTCCCGTTCCGAAGCTGTTTTCCGGATCAAGCTCCAGCACTACCCTGTCGTTATCGGCTCCGAGCTGTTCCCACGACGGCTTTATCACAAGTCTGTTTCCGACGTTGAGAGGCTTAAAATACTGCTTCCAGTTGTTAGCCCAGTCCTCTTCCTTGATATTTCCGCTTCTTATCTCAAGCGTTCCGTACATGTCTGCGTTTCCAGCCGCTTTAAGCGCGTTCACCGCCGACCGCACCGCCTCGAGCATATTTATGCCGTCCTCGCTGTCCGGAACATACACCGTTATATAGGTGTCCTTGCCGCACATCTGCCAGACTTCCTCGCCTATATAATCCCATGATGCGTTTTTGTTCCTCTCAAATTCCTTTATATCCTCCGGATCGTTTATGACGAACCCGTCTATTCCAAAGCTTATGAGCGCGTTTGTGAGCGGCTCAACGCCTTCGTGAGTAGTATATATCTTTAGCTCTTTCCATTCCATAGATGCTTTCCTCCCCTGTTGTAATACATTTGTCCCGATAAGTTTACCATGGCGGCAGATGAAAATCAAGTTTATTGCCCGTGCATCTCTCAAAGAGCTTAAAACACAAGTATAAAAGTTTCTTAAAGGAAACGAAGCTTTAAAAACAAACCCGCCGCGCAAAATATGCGGCGGGATATGAAGCTTATTGAGAACGCATCACTGCTTTAGCATTTGCGCCAAGAATATGAAAGCAACTGCCACAGCCAAAAACGCCAAAGCGATTATAAGCCATACGTACCAGCGCAGCTGTTTTTTCGGCACAGCCGTGATAAGCTCGGAGAAATAGGTTGACATCAGCGGTTTCTTCAAAGCATAGAACAGCAGGACCGACACAACCACGGCGATTACGGCGTTGACGCTTGATGTTATTGCGTTTGTGGCAACAGCCGTAAGGGCGGTTTCCACAGGTGCGCCCAAAAACAGCTGACCGATGTATGTGTTCATTAGGTACAGCACAATATAAGTGATCTGTCCGGCTACTGCGCTGAGCACGACTCCCGTGAAAGACTTGTTGGTCTTAGGATGATTTTTGTACTTCGCAGCCAACACGCCGCACACAAAGCCCATTGCAAACTTTGACAGGAAGGTAAACGGTGCAGACACAATGTACACAGGATCGAGCAGGTCATATAATCCCGCGCCTATTCCCGATGCAAGACCTCCGGGTATTCCGCCGAACAAAAGACCCGCAAGCAAGCACATGGAGTTTCCGAAGTGTATTCTCGTTATGAGCACGCCGTTAGGTATCTTTATCTGAATGTAATTTCCCACAAAGCAAAGCGCCGCCATCAAGCCGACAGCAATAATCAGCGCAAGCTTTCTGTTCTTCATAATAATCACTCCCCTTTTGGTTTGATATCATTTTAGTACTACCGCTTTAAAAAAGCAAATCGCAGCAGTGCCGGCTCGTCCAAAAACAATTTGTCTAAATTGCTTTGCATTTATATGATTATCGCAAGACGTATTGTTAAATTTGACGATAAATTTATTTGATGCGGGCATCTGAAAATTCACAAGAAAATCAATGTACAAAAATCATTAAATCAAAAAAATATAATTATGCAAACTGCAAGAAAATATAAAATTCCCGCAAACCTTTTTAAGTCTGCGGGAAGTCCGATGTATTTATTTTAGGCATGCATTTTACTGCCTGCGCCTATCAGTCCTCTTCTTCAGTCTGAGGCATATCCCAGTTGTGGTATACCTCCTGAACGTCGTCGTTGTCGTCAAGCGCCTCTAAAAGCAAGTTCATATGCTTTATCTGAGTCTCATCGGTGAGAGTGGTGTAAGTAGAGGGAACCATAGTGTCCTCAGCAGATACCACGGTATATCCCATGCCGCGAAGAATTTCGGCAATATTATACACATCGTTGGGATCGGTTGTTACTTCTATGGCGTCCTCATCGACATTGAAGTCGCCTGCACCCGCTTCAAAGCAATCCTCCATCAGCTTGTCCTCGTCACAGTTGTCGTTTTCAAGGACTATAACGCCCTTTCTCGTGAACATGAACGAAACGCAGCCGGTAGTACCCATGTTGCCGCCGAACTTATCAAAATAATGCCTTACGTCTCCCGCAGTGCGGTTTTTGTTATCGGTCAGGCATTCAACGATAACAGCTACTCCGCCAGGGCCGTAGCCCTCATAGACCATTGTTTCGTAGTTGTTCTTGTCGTTGTCGCCCGCAGCCTTTTTAATTACTCTGTCGATATTATCATTGGGGACATTATTTGCCTTTGCCTTGGAAATAAGATCTCTCAGCTTAGAATTGGACGCGGGATCGGGTCCGCCTTCCTTAACGGCAACCGTTATCTCTCTGCCGATTCTCGTAAACACCTTAGCCTTAGCGCCGTCGGCAGCTTCCTTCTTACGCTTGATATTATTCCACTTTGAATGTCCTGACATAAAATCACTCCGCCTTAAATCTTAAAAAATTAGTTCTAATTGATTCTAAAATATTATAATATATCGCACGCTATATTTCAACCGTATCCCATATCTTTTTAAACAGCTCTTTTATCCTGTCCGAGTTGTCAGTCAGATACAAATACCCAAACAAACACTCAAGTGACGTAGCACGCCTGTACTGCGAAACCTTTGAATGCTTCGGTGCGGATATTCCGCTTGCGTTACGACCTCTGCGCATTATATCAAGCTCCTCTTCCGTGAGAACAGGTTGGATTATATCGCATGCTTCTGACTGAAACTCACAGCAAACATACTTCACCGCTTCATTGTGGAGCTTGCCCACCGGCATATTTGCCTTCAAAACAAGCTCGTATCTCACAAGCTGTTCATACACGCTGTCTCCCAAAAAAGCAAGCGCAAGCGGGCTATACATCCCCGCCGTTCTTTTGTCCATACGGGTTTTCTCCTTCTTCGTCCGCGCAATCAGCTCACATAGTCAAATTCAAATCCGCACACCGACACAGTGTCGTTGTCCTTGATTCCCATCTGAACGAGCTTGTCTATTATTCCGGTTGATTTTAGGACGAGCTGGAAGTGCTGCAGCGACTCGTAGTCGTCCACATCGACCATCCGCAATATGCCCTCAAGCCAATCAGCCTCAACAAAGTACACGCCGTCCTCTACGCTCACCGTAAAGCTTCTGTCCTTTGCAAGCTCCTCCGGATTCCACGGCGATATCGGGTCAGGCTCAAACACCTTGAGCGGCGGAAGTTTTTTAAGCTCCTGAGCCGCAGCGTTCATAAGCTCTGCTGTTCCCATCGTCGTTGCGGCGGAAATTTCAAAGAACATATATCCCTTAGAGGTTATATACTCCTTGAACCTTGATATTTGCTCGGGGGTTGCCATGTCGCATTTATTTGCCGCAACTATCTGCGGAGCTTTTGCCAAGTCCTCGCTGAACTTTTCAAGCTCTGCGTTTATGATGTTAAAATCATCTATTGGGTCTCTGCACTCGCTGCCCGAAACGTCCACAACGTGGATTATCAATCTGCAGCGCTCAACGTGCTTTAAAAATTCATGGCCTAATCCTATGCCGTCGCTTGCACCCTCGATAAGTCCGGGGATATCCGCCATCACAAACGAATCGCCGTGAGCTGTCTTTACGACGCCCAAAACGGGTGTCAGCGTCGTGAAGTGGTAGTTAGCTATCTTGGGTTTTGCCGCCGACACGACGGAAATAAGAGTTGACTTGCCCACGTTAGGAAATCCGACAAGTCCCACATCCGCCAGCAGCTTCAGCTCAAGTTTCAAGTCGAGTTTCTGACCCTTGAAGCCCGGCTTTGCAAACCTCGGTATCTGTCTTGTCGGAGTGGCAAAATGCGCGTTTCCGCGTCCGCCGCGTCCGCCCTTTGCGATGATTACGGGTTCATCGGTGGACATATCCGCTATCAGCCTGCCCGTGGCTGCATCAGTGACTATAGTGCCCCTTGGAACCTTTATGACAAGGTCTTCTGCGCTCTTGCCAAAGCTGTTCTTAGGACCTCCGTTTGTGCCGTTTTCCGCGCAATACTTTCGCTTAAAGCGGAAATCAACGAGCGTATTCATGTTGTCATCAACCACGAACACCACATCTCCGCCCTTTCCGCCGTCTCCGCCGTCCGGACCGCCTGCGGCTATATACTTTTCTCTGTGGAAGGAAACGCAGCCGTCGCCGCCGTCTCCTGCCGAAACGGTTATCTTTACTTCATCTACAAACATACGTCCACCTCCTGCCCTTTCAATTTAAAACGCCAAGCTTATGCTTGGCGTTTATGGATTGTTTGATTACTCAGCGGGATAAACGCTGACTTTCTTTCTGTCGCGTCCCATTCTCTCAAATCTGACTACGCCGTCGATCTTTGAATACAGCGTGTCGTCAGAACCTATTCCTACATTCATGCCGGGATGAATGTGAGTTCCTCTCTGGCGGTAAAGAATATTTCCTGCTAAAACAAACTGACCGTCCGCTCTCTTGGCGCCAAGTCTTTTAGACTCGGAATCACGACCGTTCTTAGTCGAGCTGACACCCTTCTTATGAGCGAAGAACTGCATGCTAATTCTTAACATTTATCACACCTCCGAAATATTTACTTTTAAGTAGTCCGGAAACTCCTTTGAAACCTCCTCAAGGTGCGCTCTCAGACTTGCCATAAGCTTGTCCGAGGTTTCGGATGCTTCCTTAACTTTGCAGCATATGTTGCCGTCGGACACATCTAATCCGAGGTCTACGGAAAAGTAGTCTGCTGCGGTATTGACTGCGAGCATTACCGCCGAGGAAACGCTTGCGCACACAATGTCGCTTCCCGAATCGGAATACCCCGAATGACCCTTGACCGAAAAGCCGACACAGCTTCCCGACCTGCTCATTTTAAAATCTGCGCGGATCATTCATTATGCCTTTATTGCTTCGATTCTAACCTGTGTATAGGGCTGTCTGTGACCCTGCTTCTTGTGAGAAGAGCCCTTCTTAGCCTTGTAAGTGAAAACAGTTATCTTCTTAGCCTTACCGTTCTTAAGAACCTTTGCTTCAACAGCAACGCCGTCTACATAAGGAGTTCCGACCGAGGTCTTTTCACCGTCAGAGTAAGCGACAACCTTGTCAAATGTCACGTTGTCGTCAGCTTCAACGCCGAGCTTCTCGATAAAGAGGATGTCTCCTTCCTTAACCTGATACTGCTTTCCGCCTGTCTCAATTACTGCGTACATTATATTTCGGCACCTGCCTTTACTATAAAACTCGCTACGCTTCGGTGCGGTTTTGCCCGTCTTTTCATCAACCGAACATAAGCGGCTTAAAAACTATACCACATCTATATTTTAAATTCAACTGATGCGGCAAAAAATTCACAGAAAATTTACACTTTCTCGATTTCTCATTCAAAAGTAGAGGTCAAAACAATCTTTCCGTCTGCGGCAGAAACGTTTATGCTTCTTATGTTGCGATCGTCGGAGTCGATGATAAGATCGGCAATTTTGTCCTCGACTTCTCTGCGAATTACCCTTCTTATGTCTCTTGCTCCGTACTTATCGTTATACGCTATGCCTGCAATGACCTTTTCCGCCTCGCGGTCAAACGTAAACGTTATTTCCTTTTCGGCAAGAGGCTCTATCATTTCAGAGAGCATGAGGTGTGCGATATCGGCATAGTTGTCCTCGGTGAGCGGGTTAAACACAACTATCTCGTCCACACGACTTATAAACTCCGGTCTTAAAAACTCTCTCAAGCCCTTTATAGCGCGCTCTTTGGATATCTGAGCCTGCGACTTGTCAAAGCCTATGCCAAAGCTCTTGTCTGTAGAACCGGCGTTTGATGTCATGATTATGACGGTATTTTCAAACGACACGCTTCTTCCCTGGGCGTCGTTTACCCTGCCTTCATCGAGAATCTGCAAGAGTATATTCATTACATCCGGATGAGCTTTTTCGATCTCGTCGAACAGGACTACGGAATAAGGTCTGCGGCGAACCTTCTCGGTAAGCTGACCCGCCTCATCGTATCCGACATATCCCGGAGGAGAACCGATAAGTCTTGAAACCGTATGCTTTTCCATATACTCCGACATGTCAATCCTTATGAGCGGCTCGGTGGCATCGAACAGCTCCGCAGCAAGCGTCTTTGCAAGCTCTGTCTTACCCACTCCGGTAGGACCTACAAATATAAACGATGCAGGTCTGCGGCGGGAGGTAAGTGAAACTCTCGTGCGCTTTATCGCCTCGCAGACAAGATCCACGGCCTCAGGCTGACCTATAATCTTCTTGCTCAAAGTGTCGTGAAGATTTCTGATCTTTGCGTACTCTGTTTCGACTATCTTATTTGCGGGTATGCCCGTCCAAAGCTCTATTACCTTTGAAAGGTCGTACTCCGTAACGCGGACTTTATCAGCCTGTTCCTGAGCTGCCTTGCAGTCATTTTCGGTCTGAGAAATCTTTGCTTTCATCTCGGCTATCTTTTCATAGTCCGGATTTTCCGCCTCTTCAAGCGTGCCAAGCTCTACGCACTCGTTTTCAAGCTTAGCCTTCAGCTCAAGCGACCTTGAAATTTCGGGGCTGCGTATGCTTGCGCCGGCGCACGCCTCATCCAAAAGGTCTATTGCCTTGTCGGGCAGGAATCTGTCGTTTATATACCTCTCAGACAAAACCGCACACATTCTCAGGGCGGAATCTGATATCTTTACGTGGTGGAAGTCCTCGTAGTACTTTCTTATGCCGAAGAGGACGCTTACGGTATCCTCTACAGTCGGTTCGTTTACGGTTACCGGCTGGAATCTGCGCTCAAGCGCGCTGTCCTTTTCGATATACTTTCTGTACTCGCCGAACGTCGTCGCTCCTATGACCTGAACCTCACCTCTTGAAAGAGCGGGCTTTAGGATATTTGCAGCGTTCATGGTTCCTTCGCTGTCTCCTGTTCCGACGAGGTTGTGAATCTCATCAATGAAGAGAATGACGTTGCCTTCCTTTTTAACTTCCTGGATAAGTCCCTTTATCCTGCTTTCAAACTGACCTCTAAACTGTGTTCCCGCAACAAGTGCAGTGAGGTCCAAAAGATAAATCTGCTTATCCTTGAGAGCAAAAGGCACGTTTCCGGAAACAATCCTTTGAGCTATGCCCTCGGCTATTGCCGTCTTACCTACTCCCGGTTCACCTATAAGACATGGATTATTCTTTTGACGGCGGGACAGAATCTGCAAAACTCTTGATATTTCTCTGTCACGGCCTATTATCCTGTCGAGCTTGCCCTGAGCGGCGCGTTCGTTGAGGTTCGTGCAGTATGTGCCCAAAAACTTAAGCTCCTTATCCTGCTTTTTCTGATCCTTTGTGCGCGGCTTCTTTTTGTCGGCATCCGAAGGCGTCTGTTCATCGGCGCCCTGGTTTGCCATGAAGTTTGAAATGAAGTTTGGCATCGTTCCCGATCCTCCCATTTCAAACGAATCACCGTCGGCGTCATTTGTTAACGACTCGGAAAAAGCTTCGAGATCCTCATCTGTCAGCCCCATTTGCTTCATATAATCATCGACCTGCGTTATGCCGAGCTTTCTCGCACACAAAAGGCACAGCCCCTCGTTCTTTCTTTCGTTGCCGTTTACTGTTGTTATGAAAACCGCTGCGGGTCTCTTTTTGCATCTTGAACAAAGCATGAATTATCACCCTTTTCTTGGTTTATTTTCTCTTAATTGATGCATATATCATGCATACATATCATTATAGCGGCATTAAGTGAAAGCCGTATGATAGAATGTTAAATTTTTATTACAAGAAACTTAAAACGTCGAAATTGTACAGAAGGACAAACAGCTTTGATTGTTCGATTGTTTCGCTGTTTAAGAATATGAGTGAGTCTCCGGTCAAGCTCACAACCGCTTTAACCAGGATTGCGGTGACATACATAAATATCAGTCCCTCAACCAATCCAAAGAGCGCGCCGAGCACTGCATTTATCGGTCCGACAACCGGCACCTTGTTTACAAACTTAAAGGCGTTTGAAACAGGGTTTATGACAAACCGAAGTATGAATATAAGGACGATAAATATCAACGCCTTCAGCAGCCACTTTATCACCGGAGCAACAAAGTTTTCTTCAACTGCTCTTGCAGCGTCCGCCGTAGTTCCGCTCACAAACGTCTGAACGACGTTCTCGAGTTTTTCGGTTATATCTGTCAAAGTTGACGCCGCGCTGCTCACATATCCCGAGATCGGCGTGTCCCTAAACATATTGTTGAGCACCTGCTCAGCAACCGACTCCTTTACGCCCGACTCGATAACCGACGCGTTGTCCTGAGCGCCGTTTTCGCGCATCCGGCTTATGAGCGAATCGAAAAAGTCGGGGTCGTTTTGAAGGATATCCGATATCTCCGCTTCGGTCATTTCAACGCCGTAATTTCCGCTTGAAATAGCCTGAGCAATTAAGTGCGCCTTATCTGTTTGATCTGCGTTTTCCTCAAACTTTGATACGATAGCTTCTTTTATGCAGCTGTCGTAAATAAACGGCGACAGAACCTCTGCCGCAAACCAGCTTATGAGAAACGACGCAATAATCAAAACGGTATAAACCACACTTCTCACAAAGCCCTTTTTAGAACCGAGGTATAAGAAAATCAAAAGTATTCCGACAGTAAAAACATCGTAAAACCAGAACAAGTTTTCGGCCATAATTCACCTTCCTAATCGCGCCTAATCGTGCATGGTCATCTGTGTTTTATTTATGCTGCGGTAGCCCTGCAAAAATACATTCTTTCCGCACACCGCAAACGACACATATTCGGTATCAAGCGGTGCAGTTCCGACAATTGTGCCGTCGGACGCAAACGCGCTGAGCCTCGTGTCTGAATTTAAAAATATTGAACCGTCGTATATATCTATGTGGTGTATTTCATCATTATATGTAATTTCGGTTTCTTCGTCAATATCCGAATTGAACAAAACTACATATGTATCGCTGCTGCCCGGTGCGCTGAACATCATTGCGCACACGTCGTCATCTACGGCAAACTGCGTAATTTCATAGTTATAGTTGTAAGCGTATTCCTGCTCGCAATCGCTGTTGAACCTGTAAAGCGTCTCGTCTCCGACAAGCCAGAATCCTCCGTCGGATGTATACTCAACGGCAAGGCAGAGCGTATTCACCGCGGGCGTCTTTCCTGCCACCTCTTCAACCGAGAAGTCGAGTTTTGAAACCACGGATTTAAACTCTCCGCCGCGGGCATACACGCTTGCAACTATGCAGCCGTTTCCCGAATCGTCAAGGCAAACTGAAGTTATCAGATTTCCGTCCGCCCAGTGGAATATTTCAGTTCCGTTCCTATCATATATTGTAAGGTAGGAATCATATTTATCCGTTGAGGTGACAACGGCTATGTTTCCGTTTTCACCTATGACGGCATACAATATCTGACTGTCAAGGCGTTTTGAAAATACCTCGCTGTTTTTGTTGACGACTGTGAGGTTGTATCCTCCCATGTCGTAAACAAGCGCGCGCCTTGAAGTCGTTTCGATTACAGGATTTGAATACGGCAGGTGTATTGAGAACAGCTCGGTTCCGTCCGATGAGCACGTATAAAAAGTGGTGTCGGTAAAGAGCGTCCAGCAGCTGTCCATGGCATCTATGCTGACGTTGGAACGGCTGCTTATATCTATAGGAAAGTTTTCTACGCCGGAGGTTTCGTCCGAGTCGCTCATTCCGCGCTCAAGCACTCCTTCGAGGTATGGCAGCCAAAGATCCTTTGAAAGATACACCGCCGCCGCAAAGGCAACAACGATCAGCATCATCATCAAATTTTTCAGCGCTCGCTTGCGCTTACGCTTTTTTCTCAGCTTGCGCATATCGGTTTCAAAGGAATTTACAGAAGCCACACACTCACCTCCATTTCTGACTAAAGCTAAATCAATAAAACACCTTGTTGAGATACAGCCCGTGCGCAGGAACGGTCTTTCCCGCTTTTGTGCGATCCAGGGCGGAAATTATATCCGGTATCGAATCGCAGGACAGTTTCCCGTCGTTTATAAAGAGCAGCGTGCCGACCATTATGCGAACCATGTTGTACAAAAATCCGTCGCCCGACACCGAAAATTTAACTATGTCCCCGCTTCTTTCGACGCTGAAATCAAAAACCGTTCTCACGGTTTCTGTTTTGTCGGTATCGGTTGAGCAAAAGGACTTGAAATCGTGAGTACCGATAAAATCCTTGCATGCCTTATTAAGCTTGGCATCGTCTATCGGGTACCAGCTTCTGAACACCGTGTCCTCATAAAACGGAGAACGTATTTCGGAGTTGTGAATCAAATAAATATACTGTTTACCCTTGCAGCTGTACCTCGCGTGAAAATCATCGCCGACAGCTTTGCATGAGGTTATAGCTATGTCTTTCGGAAGCACGCCGTTTAATCCGAACACTATTCCGCGCTCGGTTATAGGGCTTTGCAGCATCACGGAAAACACAAATTCATTGGCATGAACTCCAGCATCCGTTCTTGAGCAGCCGTTAATCTCCGTATGCTCGCCCAAAAGCCTGTATATTCCGTCCTCGACGGTGCCCTGAATGGTTTTCAGCCCGCCGTCCTGGCGCTGAAACCCATGATAATTCGTCCCGCGGAAGGACATTGTGACCATATAGTTTTTCATATCGGCAAAAAGATATTTAAAAGTATTACGCCTGCCAAAAACGCCGCAGTCACCAAAAGCGCCACATAGTCTCTGTAGGTAGTCTTAAGCTGTTTAAGCCTTGTCCTGCCCTCTCCGCCGTGGTAGCAGCGGCACTCCATTGCAAGAGCAAGCTCCTCCGCTCTTCTGAATGCGGAGACAAACAGAGGTATAAGTATAGGCACCAAGGCTTTTGCCCTGTGAATGAGCGAGCCGCTCTCAAGGTCTGCTCCCCTTGCCTTTTGTGCCGACATTATCTTGTCGGTTTCCTCTATAAGTGTGGGGATAAACCTGAGCGCTATAGTCATCATCATGGCTATCTCGTGTGCGGGGAACTTTATCACCCTCAGCGGCGAAAGTATTCTCTCTATCGCGTCGGTAAGAGCTATAGGGGATGTTGTATATGTCAAAAGAGAAGTTCCGCATATTAAGAATACTATTCTCACCGCCATAAAAATCATGGTGCGTATTCCGTCTGTTGTTATCTTGATTATCGTCCAGCTGAAAACCACGTCTCCGGTTGAGACAAAAAACAGGTTCAGTATACCGGTGAAAATTATAATCGGGACAATCGGCTTAACGCTCTTTGCCATCATTTTTATCGGTATCCCCGAAATCAAAAAAGACACGACTAAAAATACCACGCCTACGGCAAGTCCCAAAAAGCCCTTTGCCACAAACAGCATGACTATATATAATACCGCAAGCCCTAACTTCATTCTTGGGTCAAGGCGATGCAGAACGGATTTTCCGGGGAAATACTGTCCTAACGTTATATCCTTGATCAATTAAAAAATCACCTTCCCGACTTGTTGTCTAAAAGGCGCAAAACAAGCTTTTTGGCATACTCGACAGAATAAACTTCATCGCTGAAGTTTATTCCGCTCTGCTTAAGCCTGTCAAACACCCTTGTTATCTGAGGCACGGTCAATCCCATGCTGTCAAGCTCTCTGACTCTTGCAAAAACATGCTCCGGAGTGTCAAACATGAACACCTTCGCATCGTTCATAACCAAAATCTTAGACACGGTTTTAGCGACGTCCTCCATTGAATGAGAGACAAGCATCACCGTGCTTTTCTTTTCATTGTGGTAATCTTTTATAAGCCCTAAAATTCTGTCTCTGCCCCTGGGGTCAAGTCCCGCTGTAGGCTCGTCAAGTATCAAAACCTTAGGCTCCATTGCCATTACTCCCGCAATGGCCACTCGCCTTTTCTGTCCTCCGGACAAATCAAACGGCGACTTGTTCATCAGCTCCGGCTTCAGCCCGACAAGCTTCATCGTCTGCTTAACTCTTATATCTATCTCATCATCGCTAAGACCCATGTTTTTAGGCCCGAAGGCTATATCCTTATACACGGTTTCCTCAAAAAGCTGATACTCAGGATACTGAAACACAAGTCCGACTTTAAAACGTATTGCACGCAAGCGTGCCTTGTCCGCAAAAAGCTCCTCTCCGTCAACTATAACCTTGCCGGAAGTGGGCTTCAAAAGACCGTTAAAATGCTGTATAAGCGTGGACTTTCCCGAACCGGTATGCCCGATTATTCCTATCAGCTCGCCCTCTTGTATATCGATGTTTACGTCGTCAAGCGCAACCTTTCTAAAAGGCGTGCCTTCTCCGTAAACGTATGTGAGATTTTCTGCTTTAATTATTCCCAACAGCTATCAGCCTTTCTTTATTTTAAGAGCTTGTACAAAGCCTCGTAACACTCGTCCTCGTCTATTATGTCGTCCGCAAGCGGTATGCCCTCTTTTATAAGCTCATGAGTCAGCTCTGTCACCTGCGGAACATCAAGACCTATTGATTTCAGTTTTTCAACCTGCGAAAACACCTTTTTAGGGGTGTCGTCCATAATGATTTCTCCCGAATCGACAACTATCACTCTTTTTGCCTTTGCAGCCTCGTCCATATAGTGAGTGATAAGCACTATCGTGACTCCCATTTTATTCAGCTCGGTTATGGTAGCCATTATCTCACGCCTGCCTATAGGGTCAAGCATAGCTGTAGGCTCGTCCAAAACTATACATTCCGGCTTCATCGCAAGGACGCCCGCAATTGCTATGCGCTGCTTTTGTCCTCCGGAAAGCTTATGCGGCGCATGCTCTCGGTACTCATACATTCCGACGGTTTTAAGCGCTTCATCTACCCTGCGGCGTATTTCATGCGGTTCAACGCCTATATTTTCAAGGGCAAACGCCACATCCTCCTCGACAACCGTAGCAACTATCTGGTTATCGGGGTTTTGGAACACCATGCCGACTGTTTTTCTTATGTCAAAGAGGTTGTTGTCATCGGTTGTGTCCATGCCGTTTATATATACCTTTCCCGATTCGGGAAGATTGATTGCGTTCAAAAGCTTTGCAAGCGTTGACTTTCCGGAGCCGTTATGCCCGAGCACAGCCACAAACTCGCCGCGGTTTATCTCAAGGGATATGCTCTTAAGAGCAGTGGTTTTAACCGTCTCGTCGTCATATTCGGTGATGTATGAGAAAGTCACGTTTTTAAGCTCGATAAATTTATCCATTTGCATCTACCACTTTAATCTTTTATATTTGCTGTCCATATTGCCGTGTTTCCGGCGGGAAGAACCATGCCGCTCTTTTCGACCGGAAGTCCTATTTCGTCTGCGTTCACGCTGCCGCCGAATTTTTTGCCGAGTATGCTGCCTAAGATATACGACATGACCGAAGGCGACAGTCCGGTTGTATAGCTGTTCAAAATGAAGAAAAGAGGATTGTCGCTTAAAACTCCGGCTGTGAGCTTTACAAGGTCGTAAATGCTGTCCTCAAGCTTCCACACCTCGCCGGACGGTCCCCTTCCGTAACTCGGAGGGTCCATAATAACCGCGTCGTACTTTCTGCCGCGGCGTATTTCACGCTCGACGAACTTTTCGCAGTCATCCACTATCCATCTTATCGGCTTTTCGGACAAGCCGGATTTTGCGGCGTTGTCCCTTGCCCACTGAACCATGCCCTTTGATGCATCCACATGGCACACGTTTGCGCCGGCTGCGGCGCATGCCAGGGTTGCTCCTCCGGTATAGGCGAACATATTCAACACGTTAATCTGCCTGTCAGCGTTTACGCTCTTTTCACGCGCTATCACATCGGACATGTAGTCCCAGTTTACCGCCTGCTCGGGGAAAAGTCCGGTGTGCTTAAATCCCGTGGGGCGGATTATAAAAGTCAGCTTATCATAGCTTACCGTCCAGCTCTGAGGGAGCTTGCGGCGGTATTCCCACTCGCCCCCGCCCTTAGATGAGCGGTGATAAACGGCATCCGCGCCGTTCCATTCAGCGCCCTTAGGCGTTTTCCATATTATTTGAGGGTCGGGTCTGACAAGCTTTATGTTTCCCCATGCCTCAAGCTTATCTCCGCACGAGGCGTCAATCAGGCGATAATCTTTCCATCTGTCGGCTACTCTCACAGCTCGGTCTCTCCCAAATGCTTCTTTACAACCTGCGCAATGGCATTGGCATACTGGTATATAGCGTCCTTATCTCTGCCCTCCGCCATAACTCTTAAAAGCGGCTCGGTTCCGGATTCTCTGACGAATATGCGTCCGTCGCTGCCGAGTTTATTGCTGCAATAATCTATTATTTCCGCGATTTCAGGGACTTCATTAAACTTGCCCCTGCACTCCGGTCTGAGCTTGACATTGACAAGCAGCTGCGGGTACGGCGTGAATATTGACGCAAGCTCTGAAAATTTCTTTCCGCTTGCCGCAAGTATTTCAAGAACCTTTGCTCCGGAAAGCTCGCCGTCTCCGGTTGTTGCGCAGTCGCTTAGAATTATATGCCCCGACTGTTCTCCGCCAAGGTTATACCCGTCGAGGAGCATGCGCTCAAGCACGTATCTGTCTCCTATCCTCGATGCGGTGGAGACGACTATTCCGTTTTCCTTTGCCCATTTGAAAAATCCCAGGTTGGTCATTTTAGTGACGACGCATGTATTTGAAAGGAGTGTGCCGTCTTCCTTCATGCTCTTTGCAAGTATTGCTATCATTCTGTCGCCGTCAACCTGCTCGCCCTTTTCGTCTACCATAAGGCACCTGTCGGCGTCGCCGTCAAAAGCCACTCCGGCATGCGCCCTGTTCTCGACAACAGCGTTTGAAAGCTGTTCAAGGTGTGTTGAGCCGCATCCGTCGTTTATATTTGTTCCGTTAGGGGTGTTGTTGATCATTATGACGTTTGCCCCGAGGCCTTTAAAGAACTTTTCGGCGCAGGAGCTTGCCGCGCCGTTGGCGCAGTCCACAACTATGCGCATTTTTCCGAGGTCTGAATCTATGTTTTTCAAAAGATGCCTTACATAATCCCACTCTGCGTTCTTTTCAACATACACTCTGCCGAGGTTGCTGCATCCGGAAGGCGCCATTTCGTTTCTTGCGTCGAGGACAAGTCTCTCTATTTCAGCCTCAACTTCATCGGGAAGTTTATATCCGGACGAGGAGAATATTTTTATGCCGTTAAACTCATAGGGGTTATGGGATGCCGAAATCACTATTCCGGCGTCCGCTCCGTACTTCACGGTTAAAAACGCAACTGCCGGCGTAGGTATCACTCCGAGAATATGTACATCCGCGCCCACAGAGCATATACCCGCTATGAGCGCAGACTCAAGAACATCACAAGATACTCTTGTGTCCTTGCCTATGAGTATTTTAGCTTTATGGTGAGAATTTTTCGCAAGAGTTACAGCTGCCGCCCTTCCTATAAGCATTGCTGTTTCCGTGGTAAGCTCGCTTACCGCCACGCCTCTTACTCCGTCAGTTCCGAATAACCTTCCCATACCGATTCTCCTTACATTATAATCAACGCAAAAGCGTCACAAGTCCAAAGACGTCTGACCGTCCCGAAGGATTCCCAAATGCTTATACGCCAGCTCGGTAGCGCATCTTCCGCGCGGCGTCCTTGCTATAAATCCAAGCTGCATCAAAAACGGCTCGCACACATCCTCAAGCGTCACCGCTTCTTCTCCGATTGCCGAGGCCAGGGTTTCAAGACCGACCGGCCCGCCGTTATAACCCTTTATAATCATGGTCAACATTCTTTTATCCAAAGAATCAAGTCCCAGCTCATCTATTTCCATTCTGTCAAGCGCTATTTTGGCGATTTTCTTTGTTATAACTCCGTTGCCCATTACATCGGCAAAGTCCCTGACACGCTTTAGCAGTCTGTTTGCAATTCTCGGCGTTCCCCTTGAGCGGGACGCCATCTCATACGCGCCGTCTTTATCGCACGCAACGCCCAATATCACAGCAGAGCGCTGAATTATGCGGCACAGCTCATCGGTTGAATAAAGCTCGAGGCGCTGTATAACTCCGAATCTGTCTCTTAAAGGTGATGTGAGCTGACCCGCTCTCGTTGTCGCTCCTATAAGGGTGAACTTGGGCAGGTCTATTCTTATAGAGCGCGCCGCAGGTCCCTTACCTATTATAATATCTATGGCGAAGTCCTCGAGCGCGGGATAAAGAACCTCTTCTATCGCCCTTGAAAGCCTGTGTATTTCGTCTATGAACAAAACATCTCCCGGCTGAAGGTTTGTAAGAAGTGCGGCGAGGTCTCCCGGCTTTTCTATGGCAGGGCCGGAGGTTATCCTTATATTTACGCCCATCTCGTGCGCAATTATTGCCGAAAGCGTCGTCTTTCCGAGTCCCGGAGGGCCGTAAAGAAGGACGTGGTCCAAAGCGTCTCCTCTTTTTTTGGCGGCCTCGATGTATATGGCGAGGTTTTCTTTGACCTTTTCCTGACCGATATATTCGCTCAGCGTTTTCGGCCTTAAAGAATAATCGTTTTCCTCGCTTTCGCCCGCTATCATGTTCGGCGCGACTATTCTGTTTTCAAAATCAAATTCACCGGTTTCTATCATGTCGCATTCGCCTCCGAATCATGCCGATTACATTCTTTTATTGGAAGAAAGAGTCTTTAAGCACTGCTTTATAATATCGTCAACTTTAAGCGCGCTGTCGCACTTTGACACTGCGGCGGCAGCTTCCGACTGAGTGTATCCCAAAACCACAAGAGCTTCTATCGCCTCGGCGGCAACGGAATTTCCGACAACGGCGGACACCTGCTCGATGTCGCAGCCGTCAAAGCCGGCGGCAGCCTCCTTTGAAATCTTATCTTTTAGCTCCATTACAATCCTTTGAGCGATCTTTGAGCCTATGCCCTTTACCTTTGAAAATGCCTTTGTGTCCTCTGAAACTATTGCAAGCGCAACCTGCGAGGGGGTGTAGCTCGAAAGAATTGACAGCGCATACTTTGCGCCGACTCCGCTCACCGAAGTCAAAAGCTTAAAGCATGACAGCTCATCCTTTGAATAAAATCCGAACAGCTCCACGGCATCCTCTCTCACCGCAAGGTATGTATAAAGGGTTGCGGTCTGCACTCCGGAGAGCTGTGCAAGCGTGCCGAGCGAGGTTTTGCATGCGTATCCCACGCCTGCGCACTCTATCACGCACATATCCTGTTCAGTGTGAACTACGTTACCTGTTAAGCTGTATATCATTTCTTTCTCCCGATACTGTCGTTGCTGCATCCGTTACATGCATATGCTCCGTATGCGTTTGAAAATGAGTTGTGTCCGTGTGTTATGGCAAGCGCAAGTGCGTCCGCCGTATCATCAGGCTTTGGAACCTCTTTAAGTCTGAGAAGAGAGCGGGTCATCTGCTGAACCTGTTTCTTCTCGGCTTTTCCGTAGCCAACAACCGAGTTTTTCACCTGAAGCGGGGTGTATTCAAACACCGTAACGCCGTTTTGCTTTGCGCACAAAAGTATTACTCCCCTTGCCTGGGCGACGTCTATTGCAGTTGTGTGGTTCGTGTTGAAAAAAAGCTTTTCTAAGGACATCGCCTCGGGGTGATAGGTATTTATCACTTCGTTCATATCGCGATATATTATTTCAAGCCTATCCTCAAAGTCCATCCCGGCGGGGGTTGTTATAGCGCCGAAATTTACAACGGAAAAATCTCTGCCGTCATAATCCAGTACGCCGAAGCCCACTATTGCGTACCCCGGATCTATTCCGAGTATCCTCAAATTCACTGCGGCGCACCTCCATACTTGAATCAATAATCAGTTTATTATATCACAACCGTTTTCGATAATCAACCCTAAACAAAAAAGGCTATTGCCAAACAGTATGCGCGGATATATAATAATCATGCCTGACGCGTGGCGCAGCTAATACGCCTTTTGCGGATACTTTACATGGCAGCACAAGATTATGAGGGAGAATTTATGCTTGTATCACTTGAAAATGTGTATAAATACTACAACGGTGAAGCTATACTTGAAAACATCAATTTCACAATAAATCAAGGTGAAAGAATAGGGCTTGTCGGCGTGAACGGCTGCGGCAAGACCACTCTTTTATCCATTATAACCGGCAAGACAAGCTGGGATAAGGCTCCTGATGGTTCCGGTTCGATAAGCTTTGCCCAAAATCTGCGCATAGGATACCTTGAGCAGGGCGTGGGGCTGAGCGCAGAGTGTTCCATAGCGCAGGAGATGAGAAAGCCTTTTTCGGAGCTTGATCGGGAATACGAAAGAATGAGCGAAATCGAGGCGTCCTATGCATCGCTTTCCCCTGCGGAGCTTGAAAAAGCGGAGGCGGAGTATGCTAAGCTCAGCACGCACTACGAAAACAACGACGGGTACATAATTGACGTGAAGATAAAGACGGTTCTCAACGGAATGGGATTTTCAGGGCTTGATCTTGAGCGCTCGGTAAACTCGCTGTCCGGAGGAGAAAGAACGCGTCTGGCGCTTGCAAAGCTTTTGCTTGAAGAGCCGGAGCTTTTGATACTCGACGAGCCTACAAACCACCTTGACCTCGATACCATGCAGTGGCTTGAGGACTATCTTCTCGGGTACAAAGGAACGATACTTACAGTTTCGCACAACAGATATTTTCTCGACAGGATATGCACTCGCATATGCGAAATAGAATACATGCATTTAAAATCGTATTCGGGAAACTACACGACATTTTTAAAGCTTAAAAAAGAAGAGGTGGCGCGTCAGGAGAAGATATACAAAGCGGAGCAGGAAAAGATAAGCGAGCTTAGGTTTTTCATAGACAAGAACCGAGCAAGCGCAACAAGCGCAAAGGCTGCGAAATCAAAGCAGCACATGCTTGACAGGATAGAGGAAAACGCAGTTGAAAAGCCGCACGTATATCACAAGCCCGCAAAGATAAAGCTTGAATACGACATTGAGCCGCCTAAGGAGGTTCTTGAGGTATCGGATATAGACATTTCTCCGGACGGCGGGCAAAGCATACTTTTAGACAGCTTTTCGCTGAGCGTGAGGCGAGCTGATCGCGTGGGAATAATCGGAGCGAACGGAGCGGGAAAATCCACGATATTAAAAACTATCCTCGGGATATTGCCCCACTCAAAGGGTCGGATATCATGGGCGCAAAACGTCAGAACCGCATATTTTGATCAGAAAAACGAGCAGCTCAACCCGCACAACACTGTCATCGACGAAATTCACAACAGATATCCCGCCATGACGGATCTTCAGATAAGAAGCGTTTTAGGAAGCGTTTTATTGAGCGGGGAAAGCGTGTTCAAGCCCGTAGGAGTCATAAGCGGCGGAGAAAAGACAAAGCTCAGCTTTGCGCTTATGATGCTGCGGCGGGCAAATGTTTTAATACTGGACGAGCCTACAAACCACCTCGACATATCAACAAAAGAGGTCTTAGAGGATGCCCTGAGCGAATACACCGGAACGATAATCTTTGTATCGCACGACAGGTATCTTTTAAACAAGATCGCCACAAGGATAGTTTGCATATCCGATGCATCAAGCAAAGAATACAAAGGAAACTACGACGACTATCTGGCACAAAAGGTGGTTGAGCAGGAAGCCGCAGAGCAGGCAGCGCGTGCTCATGAGGCTGCCGCACCGCCGAAAAAGCAATACCGCACCAAAAACCAGCGTGCTCTTGACGTGAAGAAAAAGCAGGACATAAAAGAGCTTGAGGAGCACATAGGCGACCTTGAGACACAGATAAAGGACCTTGAGGCGGCAATTTGCGACCCCGAAACGGCGGCAGACTATATAAAGATGAACGAACTGTGCCAAACTCTTGAGCAAAGAAAAGAAGAGCTGAACGAATGCATGGACAAATGGGTAGAAATGCAGTAGCTGATCAGACAATTTTACATATGCCTGTTTGCTGTGAAATGCATCCTTGACATCTGCAAAACGACGTAATTTGAATAAACACCTTTCAATGCCGATTTTAATTCAAGAAAAAAATATAATTAAATTAAACATTGACAAGAAAAAAATTAGGTGTTATCATGAAAGTGGTTTTTTGTTTTTGCCTTGAAAGGGGGCGCATTGTCATGCAGGAGTTTTGTTTTGCACTTTTAGGAGATGAGGTCAAGCTTCCGATATACGTTACCGGAGTGGGATCTACAGACCCCGAGTGCCATTGTATGCGTCCGTCCGGACACGTGTATCACCAGGTGATTTACACAGCCGGCGGCGAAGGTATATTGTATTTAGACGGCGAAAAGCACAAGATCGGAAAAGGAACGGGATTTGTTCTTCCGGCGTTTTACCCCCATGAATACACGGCAAAAGACGGTTTTAACTGGGAAACTCACTGGGTGACGTTTTCCGGAACCGCGATCAACATGATAATGGACAGCTTCGGATTTTCAAAGCCGGTCATTTTCAAGGTGTCGGACATATCTCCGTTAGAAAAGATATGGGAGCGCATGATAAAAACCGTCCGCTCGTCTAACATATACTCCGGATACACAAACTCCTCAAACGTGTACTCATTCCTCGTAGAGCTTAACAGAATGATATCCTGCCCGATTTCCCCGAGGGAAAGCCACCGCATGGAGCAGCTCAAGACAATCATAGATTACATAGACAAAAACTATTCAAGGGATATATCTCTTACCGACCTTGCAAAGACGGTTGACCTGTCCCCGCAGTACATATGCAGGATATTCAAGGAGTGCATGAACATGCGCCCGTTTGAGCACCTGACCAAGAAGAGAATATATGAAGCCAAAAACCTCCTGCTTGACACGGAGCTGTCGATAAGCGACGTTTCAAGGGCTGTAGGCTACAACGACTGCAGCTATTTCTGCGCTGTATTTAAAAAGCAGGAGAACGTATCCCCTGCCGAGTACAGAATGATTTACGCCGAGCATAGAAACAAGGTTCGCAGATCAGGCGGAAAGCATGCATAATATAACCGCAACGACGTCTTTGATCCGTTTGATCCGTTTTAAATGTCCGATGCGATTAAAAATAAATCCGGTCTTTCCTTAGCGGGAAAGGCCGGATTTTTTCATAGCACATGAAGCCAAATTAAGCGGCATGAGCGGATGCCGAATCAGTTATTGAAGCGCCCGTCCCAGACAGTCATATCCGAGATGTACTCCTGCCTTACCGCCGGAACATAATACGCGCCGTAAAGCTTTTTGTCGTCCTCTGCACCCTCAGGTATTTCAACATAGAACCTGTAATACGGAATGTAGTATTCCTCAAGATCGGTTACACTGTAGACAAGCTCTACCATGCCTGCATACTCCGTTCCGGGAAAATCATACTGCGCAACCGAGGTGATATATTTTCCCTCGCCCAAAAGCTCCAAAGCCTCGTCGGACGAAATTATCGGGTAATCGCCCAATTTTCCACGGTAATCAAAGTATCTGAGCATCATGATGTAAATGTCGCTTTCATCGGTGCTTGATTTGAGGTTTCGCCGTGAAATAAATTTATTTCGACGCCTGCGACACATGCGATGCCTGCGACTGCCGCTTGAGCATTTTTGACCAGTATACAAAGCCGTAGCCGTCGTTTACAAGGAACATCGTGAAGCAGATCACCATCGGGAGGTACTTAATGTCCTCGATTGAAGCGAGAACCCAAAGAACTATAAGAACAACGTCGTTTGCTGCGTACCAGAACGCATAGAACCTGCTCCTGCGGAAGGTGTGATAAGACGCCAAAAAGCTTGTGGCGACCGAGATTGTGCTTGGGATGATGTTTGCCGTGTTGAAGTATGACAGAATAAAGTAAAACGCCACTGTGATTATGACGGTTGCAAATGCAACAGCCACGCGTTCCCACGACTTTAATGTGTTTACCTCAACCTCCTGCTTTCCCTTTTCAAACGGGTGGCGCAGCCATGTCACAACCGCCGACACTGCTATCGGTGCGGTCATGCACAGATAGGTCAGCATCTCGCCGTAATATGCAAACGCAAACGAAATCACTCCGTACATGACGGAAAACACTATCGTCAGCACCTGACCGAACACGTCTCCCTTTGAAACGAATATCAGCGCCGTGACACCGACAACCGACGCAGCTATCTGCATAGGTTCGCTTTTGCCGAATATTCCGGACAGCACTATTGTGACGACAGAAAAAGCCCACAGGCACCTTTCAAACAAAGAAAGGTTTTTTACCGATTTAATCGGATTCATACTACTCTAACTCCTTTTAAGGTCAAAAAAACAAACACCCGCAAGCACATCTTCTAAGACCTAACGATGTGCTCCGAGTGCTTAATACACACGTTTCTACCCGGTGGCAGATTTATTACGTGCAGATTATATCATGTGCTGCCGCCTTTGTCAATACGCTGCACATATCTTATGCGCCGAAATCGGACATGATAGCTCTTACTTGGCTTTAACGCAGGATAACACATATAACAGCTCATTCATGGACAACGCTATGAATGAGCTGTTAAAAGCTATTTACTTGTATGTTTTAAAATAGTCTACCAAATGTAATAATATCGCTCCTGGGCATAGCGTCCGCCTTCTACGGAATTGTCATAACTTCGTATGCTTTTAATATATGAATACCCCATACGGTTGAATTCCATTTCGTTGTATGCGGCTATACCATCGATTAAATATCCCACTTCACGGTTATCAATAATCCTCTTTAATTCTTCATCAAAGCTGTCATACGTCTCCTTTGGAATAGCATATATTGAAAGCTCAGTGACGAAAGCTCTATCATCAAGAACAACATACACATACATGTCGTCAAGCTCATCCGGTTCTATGTAGTCACGGATAAATCCGTAACACGCTACATCATGAAATTCAAATGGGTCGTTGGATTTATCAATAAAAAATTTAACCGCCACTATGATTGTCACAACTATAACCACTGCAACGAATAGGATAAGTAATTTTAAGGTTATCTTATTCATATGATTCATGAAATTAAATTCCCCCAACGCGCCATATGAGCTTGTTAACGTACGAATCGGAATCACTGTTATTGAACATATACAGTATCAGTTGCTGACGCTGTAGCTGCATCATAAATTGCAAGTCTATTACCGTTTGGATTGTAATACGCTCTTACTCTTTGGCTGTAGTACTGCAAAGAATCGTATGAGAAGTTAGTAAATCTGTTTCCGATAATTTAGTACTCGCTTTCGGGAATAGGCTGATATATACTATCAGAATCGATTGCTTCTGTAGCGCTATAATCAGCCAGATTATTTCCATAATTCCTGTTAGACTCTATTTCAGAATATTCATGTTCATTCAATAACAAGTTACCAAATGTGAATGACGTGGGTCCATGTTCCGTCGAGATTGACAGGCTCAGCCGTATATCATCCCTGCTGTCAAGCTTGCTGAAGTAAACGTATATATCATCATAAATATCGCCTTCAACATATAAGTCCCCGCGAAGGCAGCCCTCCCAGTACTTATCATTAGAGATTTCCATGGCTTCTGCTTCGCCGGAAACCGAAGCAGAACACGATTTGCCATTTATCAATAGATCAATCTGGGCTGTTACATAGCCTTTAACAGGGTCATAATCGTCGACTGCCAAATCATATGTTACGCTTGCTGTGTCCTCTGATGAATAAATGCTGTGTGACCTCAAAGTTTCATTATCGTTTCCGAATATCTCATCGTATTCACTTAATATTATGGGCTCGACAGCAAAAACGGCTGTTTCACTATCTTTAAAATCTGCTGAAGGGGGCATAGTCATAGCTGTAATACAGATTATTACCGTTAGAACATAGGCCACAATTTTGTTCATTTCAAAACCCTTTCATATCCTTTCATGCCCCTTCATATTTTTACGTTATTTTAGGAAATAATATATTTATATGTTTTTGCTTCAAATATAAAATTTTTATTAGTCTTTAACAATACAGCTAATTTTATGGAAGTAGAGCAGCTTTGCAAGACACAATAAGCAAACTAATCACTATAAAGCATAGAAACAGTCAACCTAATACGAGATGATAAAGTTGTAAGACATCATATAAGAGATGGATGTTGTTATCTATTTCCAAGTAATTTTGCAAAGCATTATGTTTCTACACTTATTATATTATCCCCTGCCGCCTTTGTCAATACGCTGTGCATATCTTATGCGCCGAAATCGGACATGACGGCGTTAACAAGCTTTCTTGTGAGCGAAGATGTTCCGCTGTCTGTTCTCTGTGTACCTATAAGCACCGTGAGGCGGCTTTTGGGAAAGTTTCCGAAGTAACAGCCGAGCCATCCGTCCCAGCCGTACTCGCCGTATTCGGTCAGCATGTGTGCCTGCCCTGGGTCTACACAGTGGCGCATCAGGTTTCCGTAGCTGTAGCCGCACAAGCTTCTCCAGCTCCTGTTCAAATCCTCACGCTGCCACGGCAAAAGACCGGGAGAGGTCATATGCCTTGCCGCACGCTCCGAAAGTATTCTTCTGCCGTTATACTCACCGCCGCCAATAAGCATGAGCGCGAACTTCGCATAGTCGTCAAGCGTAGACACCAGTCCCGCTCCGCCCGATTCAAATGCCGGAGGAAAATCCATGGCATAATTTATTCCGAGGTGGTTGCCTTTTTCAGGAGCTTCGACAAGCTCAAATTTTGAGTAATCGACAGAGTATACCTTAGCGAGCCTGTTTCTCTTCTCCGGCGGCACCCAAAATCCCGTATCGTTCATTCCGAGCGGCTCAAATATCTCACGCCTTAAAAACTCTCCGAATCTCATTTTGCTGACGTCCTCTATCAAAGCGCCTAAAATATCTGCCGAAGATCCGTACATAAACCTTTCGCCCGGCTCAAAGCACAGATCGCACCCGCCTATCCTTTCGGAAAACTCCGCTGTTGTCATGGGATTGTCGGAGTAAAGCCTTTTGCTAAGCTCCGAAAACACCTCGCTCACCTGCATAGAAGCACCGGTGTCCCCGGGATACGGCAAGCCTGAGGTCATGTTCATTAAATCCTTAACCGTTATTTCAGAGCTTGACTTCACCCTTTTACCGTCCCGCAAAACATACGCCGGAGAAAATCCGGGCATCATCCAAAAAAGACACGCTGAAAGGTCAAGAAGTCCCCTGTCAACAAGTATCATCACAGCGGCAGAGGTAATAGGTTTGCTCATGGAATAAAGTCTCATTATGGTGTCTCTTGAGAACGCAGCTTTGCTTTTGATATCGCGAAAGCCGTACTCTTCGTACAACACTTCCCTGCCGTCTTGAATAACAAGAATATTTGCGCCGGCGGTATATTTGTTTTCGTCTATTTCCTGCTTTAAAATACTCTTATAATCCTTGTGTTCTGTCATTTTTACTCCCTCTTTCAGCACAATCCTGCGATATACGAATTATAATATCGTTATATATGTTTTGTCAATCTATACGGGCATTTGTACGCATCAGAAAAATCGTGCAAGCGCAGTTTGAGGCTGCTTCAAGCGTGATTTGCCAAAAAAATTGACACACGCTTTTATGTGGTGTATGATAACTAAGATGCGAAAGGAGGCCGTCGCATGGCAAGCAACAATGTCTATCAAAAATTTCTAAAGAGCGGAATAAGCCTGTCGCCATTTGGCATACTTGATGTCGGAACGATCGATTTTTATCCCTACTTTTGCACTCCAAAGGGCGCGAAAATAATAGGCAGAACAGGCTCTGACGGTGTTCACTACTGCTTTGTAAGAGGCTTTAAGGACACCGTATTTGTCGTAATTCCCATGAACACTCCGAACGAATACGTAAAGCCGGTTGCAAGGTGCTTTTCTGATTTTCTTTCCCTTTTGATATCATGCAAAGACGAATCGCTGGTAGCGGATGCCGGTTATATATCGTCTCAGGCTTTTGCCGACAGGCTGAAAGAGTCCGGCGATGAGGCGGATGACGCTGCTGCGGAAATTGAAACAAAGCTCGGCATACATCCCATGCAGAATCCACAGGAGTACATCAAAGAGCTTCAAAGCGAATTTGATTACTCAAAGCTGAAGTTTACCGAAGATTACTATGACATAGATATGAACCCGAATGCTCCGTGTGAGGACAAGTGGGAGGTTTACTTTAACAGAGGATTTGGCTCGGCACGCTCCGGCGAACGTCCCGCAAAGGAAGTCCCCCTTGGCGTCAACTTTGAATTTGCCGGAAAACAGTGGTTGATACCGTCGATGTACATCTGCTCAAAAGGGATTGTCGTTGACATAATAGCTCAAACAGATATGAGCGAATTTGATGCGTTTTATGCCAAGTACAAAAACGACATAGAAAGCTCCGAGAGGCTGTCTGACGACCGCTTTGAATTTGTGCTGTCTCAAAATCCGGTATCTATAGATGTAAATATATCCCTCAGCATAAACGGAAAGCCTGCAATCACGCGAGGCATAAACGGGATGGTGTGGGTATCAATAGATGAGAGCATAGACTGCAAAAGGATAATTGAGCACTACAGTCTTGACAGCTCAAAAGCCATGGACATAAAAAGAGCGTCCTTCAAGTGGGCAACAAAGTCAAAGCCAAGGGTCATCTCCGACCTTGAAATAAAGCTCGGCATGGCGCCGAAAATCATACGTGGCAAGGAATTTTGCGTGAGCGGCTCGGGGCAAAGCTTTGAAATTAAAAACCCGCTCACCGGCACTATGCATACGCTAACCGTAGATGAGTTTGACAAGCAGTCGCTCAAGGGCGCCGCGATTGAAAACAGCGAATACTATATACCAAACAATTACATCAGCATTTACTACACGCTGTCGCCCGAGATTGACAAAAAGACGGTCAGAATACACGACGTTTGTCAAAGCGACAGCCCTAAAGCACGCTTTAATCCAAGCGACAGGTTCCTTCCCGATGCGCACAACAGTGCAAGCATTGGCATAATCGGAGGCGCCGACGGTCCGACCTCAATTTTAATCGGCAGTGAGCCGCATCAGATATGCTCGTCATTGCATTTTGAGCCGCAGGACAGCGTGACATTAAGAGCCGACTTTACAGACCTCAATCAGCCAAGCATATCCCTTAAATTGATAGACCAAAGCATAAAAGCATAAAGGCGGACGCAACATAATGGAAAGAAAAACTGTTTACATCTACACCGACGGAGCATGCTCCGGAAACCCCGGAGTCGGCGGCTGGGCGGCAATACTTATATACAACGAATTTAGAAAAGAGATGAGCGGTGCAGACGCCATGACTACAAACAACCGCATGGAGCTTTCAGCCGTCATAAACGGGCTAAAGGCATTAAAAGAGCCGTGCAGGGTGATTCTCACCACCGATTCAAAGTATGTGTGCGACGCGGTGACAAAGGGCTGGGCAAAGTCGTGGCAGAAAAGAGGATGGATAAAGTCTGACAAAAAGCCTGCGCTGAATTCAGATTTGTGGCAAGAGCTTCTTGATTTATTAAAGATTCACGACGTCGAGTTCAAATGGGTTAAAGGACATGCAGGGCATCCGGAAAACGAACGCTGCGACGAGCTTGCGGTATCGGCATATAAAAGACTTTTGAGCGGCGAATGTTGAGAATTTTTGGACGATATTTTAAATTAGTTAGCTACGGCTAACTAATTGTCTTAAACCGCTTGACATCATGAATATTTCGTACTAAAATGATTCGTGGAACACTATTTGTGGTGTTTTTAAAGATATTACGAAAGGAAGTTGATATATATGGAGAAACGCTTTGTATACGCCGACAACTCAGCAACTACAAGGGTTTCGGAGGCTGCGCTTGCAGCTGCAATGCCGTACTTCCGCGAGCGATACGGAAACGCATCGAGCATATACGCTCTCGGAATGAGTGCGGCGCGCGACTTAGTGAAAGCGAGGCAGCAGGTTGCGGATGCATTAGGCGCAAAGCCAAACGAGATATACTTCACCTCCGGCGGTTCGGAGTCTGACAACTGGGCTATAAAGGGCGCTGCCGAGGTCGGAGCCGCAAAGGGCAAAAAGCACATAATAACCTCTGTTTTTGAGCATCATGCAGTGCTTCACACCTGCCAGTACCTTGAAAAGCACGGCTTTGAGGTGACATATCTCCCCGTAAGCCCCATGGGACTTATTGATCCGGAGGATGTGAGAAAGGCAATACGCGATGACACATGCCTGGTGACTATAATGTTTGCCAACAACGAAATAGGAACAATTCAGCCGATAGAAAAAATAGGCGAAATATGCCATGAAAAGCATGTGCTGTTCCACACCGACGCCGTACAGGCTGTCGGAAATGTTCCTATAGACGTCGTAAAAATGCACATAGACCTTCTCTCGCTTTCGGGACATAAGATACATGCGCCGAAGGGTGTTGGAGCTATGTATATGAGGTCAGGCGTAAACCTTCCCAACCTCATACACGGCGGAGCGCAGGAAAGAACCAAGAGAGCCGGCACTGAAAATATGCCTTCAATCATGGCTTTGGGCGTTGCGATAACAGACATATGCAAAAACATTCCCGAGCGCGCGGCAAAAGTCGAAAAGATGCGTGACAGGCTCATAACCGAGCTTTTAAAGATAAAGGAATCCCGCCTCAACGGCGACCCCAAGCAAAGGCTTTGCGGAAACGTGAACATTTCGTTCAGGGGCGTAGAGGGAGAAAGCCTTCTTCTGTCGCTCGACCTTTTGGGAATATGCGCATCCTCCGGTTCCGCATGCACGTCCGGCTCGTTAGACCCCTCTCACGTTCTTTTGGCAATCGGCTTGCCGCATGAGATAGCGCACGGTTCGCTCAGGCTCACAATCAATGAGGAAACCACCGACGAGGATATAGACTACATCATAGAAAAGGTGCCCGAGGTGGTTAAAAAGCTCAGAGACATGAGTCCTCTTTGGGAGAGAATATGCCGCGACGAGGGCATAGAGCCGTAAATGCTCTTATACACAGGTTGACATTTAAAATTTAATGAAAGGATTGATATAAATGATTTATTCCGAAAAAGTAATGGATCACTTTGCGAACCCCAGAAACGTCGGAGAAATCCCCGATGCTGACGGCGTAGGTGAAGTAGGCAACGCCAAGTGCGGCGACATCATGAAGATGTATCTTAAAATAGACAACGGCATAATCACCGATGTAAAGTTCAAGACATTCGGCTGCGGTGCGGCCGTCGCCACAAGCTCCATGGCAACCGAGCTTATAAAGGGCAAGCCGGTTGAGGAGGCGTTAAAGCTCACAAACAAGGCTGTAATAGAGGCGCTTGACGGACTTCCGGCAGCTAAGCTGCACTGCTCAGTTCTTGCCGAGCAGGCTATGAAGGCTGCAATTGCCGACTACTACAAGCGCAACGGTGTTGACCCCACGCCCATTGTCGGCGATTTCAGCACTGAATGTGAAGCGTGCAAATTAGACTAATGAAGCGGGCATTGCTTGCTCTCAGCGGAGGCGTGGACAGTTCCGTCTCCGCTGAACTTTTAAAAAGGGACGGCTACGAAGTCGGAGCTGTCGTAATGATGATGTCCGACGAGCACATGAAAACCGTTCAGGCCGCACGGGAAGCCGCAAGCGCTCTTGACATTCCCCTCTTTGAGCTTGACTTGCGGCAGGAGTTTAAAAAAGAGATAATCGACTACTTTGCGGCGGAATACCTAAGAGGACGAACGCCAAGCCCTTGTGTGCGGTGCAATCCGAGAATAAAGTTTAAATATCTTCTTAAAACCGCTCTTGACAACGGGTACACATACATTGCAACCGGTCATTACGCAAAAATATCCCGCGTAGACAGCTGCGGCGCGTATCTTATACTCAAGGCAAGCTCTGATAAGCGCGATCAGTCGTACATGCTTGCCGGACTGGGGCAGGATGTTCTTTCAAGGCTTATCTGTCCCCTTTCGGGCATGGAAAAGAGCGAAGTCAGGCAAATCGCCATGGACCTCGGCTTAAAGTGCCACGATGCTCCGGACAGCGTGGAAAACTGCTTTATTCCGGACAACGATTATGCAAGGTTTATCGAGAGCAGCTATGGCAAGTCGCCGCGCGGAAATTTTGTCCTGGATGACGGAACTGTGGTAGGTTCCCACAGCGGCATACTTCACTACACAATCGGGCAAAGAAAAGGCCTTGGAGTTGCGCTGGGCAAGCCGGCATATGTAAGCCGCATAAATCCGGACAAAAACGAGGTTGTCCTCTCCTTTAAAAAGCGGATGACGACATGTATTGAGCTTGATGAGCTGTTCGAGGCTTCCGAAGGTCTGCTGAGTGACCCCGCCCGCAGATACTGCTGCAAGCTGCGTTCAACAGGCGCGCTGCTTGAATGCAGGCTTGAGCGCAGAGGAAAAAGGGCATCGATATTTCTTAAAGAGCCGTACCCCGCCGTTTCAAGCGGTCAGGCCGCTGTCATATATGATGGCGACGGCGAATCCGCCGCGGTTTATGGAATGGGAATAATAGATAACTGCAAATAATATACATGCTTAAAACCGCTGCCCGCGTGGCTGATAAACAGTCTTGCGGACAGCGGTTTTGTATGTTCGTAAAATGCGTATATCCTGTTATGAATTTGAGCTTTGACCGCTCTGCTCAGAAGAGGCAGTGCGAATGTCCGGCGTATCCTGCCGCACCGGCTGAACACCTGCGGTGTTTTCCGGCTGTGTGGGCGGCGCCTGCCCCGGTTGGTTATACTGAGCATACTGCCCCTGAGCGAACTGCTCGGACTGTGCGGGATTTTGTCCCCCGCCGTAAGTTTCGGGGTCTGGCTCGGGAATCTTATTTATAGTCAGCTCCGCTTTGAACAGGTCTCCGTCTATGTTTATTTCGAACTTGACATTTTGCAGGTTGCAAAGTCCCTTTGCAATTGAAAGTCCCAAACCGCTGCCCTCTGTAGAACGAGACGAGTCGCCCCGCACAAATCTCTCCATAAGCTCCTCGCTCGATATGTTCAAGGGATACTTTGAGACATTTTTGAACACAACGGTCACTGTGTTGTTTGTTTCGGTTTCGGAGATATACACTCTGGTGTCCGGCTGAGCATACTTGCATATGTTGCCTATCAGATTGTCAAGCACTCGCCACATCAATCTGCCGTCTATCATTACGGGCACGGGCTTTGATGACACATCAACCACAGGTGTGAGTCTTGCCTTTGCAAACTTATCCTCATACTCCGTCACCGCTTGAGTCAGAAGAAGCGTCATGTCTGAGCGTTCAAAATTCACGGGTATAGCGCCGGACGAAGCTTTTGACGCCTCGACGAGGTCATCTATGAGCTTTTTCATCCTCTGCGACTGTCTCACCAAAACATCCACATACTCTTTCGCCTCATCAGGCTTGATGTCCTGCTTTGAAAGTATATCTACATAGTTCACTATAGATGTGAGCGGCGTCTTGAGGTCGTGTGAAACATTGGTTATAAGCTCTGTTTTCAGCCTTTCGGACTTCATGCGCTCATCGACTGCAAGGTGTATGCCGTTTCCGATGCTGTTTATGTCGTTTGCAAGGCTTTTAAGCTCATGCGGCATGCGCTCGGTATTTATTGTCGCGTCCGCATCGCCGCCGGATATCTTTTGACATCCGTCTTTAATCTTTCCGAACGCCGCAACATACACAATAAATCCTATGCCAACCGCTATCCTGCCCAGCAGGAACATGCTGATACCGTAATCGGCAGAGCCGTTTAGCACGGCTATTATATTAAGCAGGTCGTATAAGAAAAGCAGCGTGTACAGAACAATAGCCTTTTTGGTGTATTTGAAGTTGCGGAAAATCATGCGGAAGAATTTGTACAGTAAAATTATGCCGCCGATTATGATTGTATACCTGAAGAGCTTTCCGCCTTTGTATCTTGCCGCAATGGTCATAAGAGTCACCATGACCACTCCCACCGAAACAGCGGTAGCAACCATAAATATCAGCGTAGAAACCCACCATTCAGCCATTGAGCTGTAATAGATGATGTCGGCAGCAAACAATATGCAAACCGCTATACATGCCGCCGCCGCACACAGGACAATCTCCAGCGGTATCTTGTCAAAGAAGCTCAGATGTATTCCCTTGTCACGCTCGTTATATCCCGCCGCAGACATTAAATATACAAAGCATGTGCAGAACACTACAGTCGAGACGACAAGCAAAAAAATAAACAGGTTTTTGTTTGCAACAAACGCATCCATCTTGGCATACCTGATATAAATATCGTCATGAGCCTCCAAGGTCGCAGGAATGGATACGTTCACAGTAAGAGTGTCCCGATACACCGGATAAAAAGACGTCTCAATGGCATATGTATGCCCTAAAGATATGTTATCGTACTCGTAAATATTCATGGAAACTATTTTCACGTGACTAAGGTACTCGTCTCTAAACTCATTCAATTCCTCTTCACCGGTAAACTCAAAGGATATGCTTTCAAGCTCCCCGTATCTATTGACAGTCAGCTCCCTGTCAAGCGACACTTTAGCATCGTCAATGGCAAAATTGCTGTAAATCACGTCGCCGGCAGAGTTGTATATCTGTATTGACAGGTTGGAAACTATTTTGCTGTAGTCAAGATCAAGTCGGCTTGCAAGACTGCTTATGTCCTTTGAGGTAAGCGGCTCAATTCCGATTTCCTCGGCAGTGAGCGCAGAGGAATAATCAGGATAGTACTCATCGCCTACCAATGCGCTTGTCGTGTCGGTGACATAACCCTCCGACTCGTTGCCCTGATCTTCGGCTTCGTCTAAATATATGTCTTCCGATCCTTCGTCCTCGACGTCTCCATACGGCTCAAACAGCCCGACATCAAAAACGACATCCTCCATTTTGTTGCCTATGCATGACTGAGACACGTTTTCCTCAAGGCTTTGACCGCCGTCAAAGAACACGTTGTTTTCAAGCATTATTGCCACAGCAACTGCGCTGATAGCCAAAAATGCAGACGATAGCATGGCGATAAGCAGTGCAGTAAGTTTAAGCCAGAGCCTTCCTTTCACGCCGTTCATAGTGTTAAATCACCCTATTCTGATACAGATTTTTCAAACTTATATCCTCTGCCCCACGCAACCTTTAAATATCTCGGCGACGCAGGGTCTATCTCTATCTTCTCGCGTATATGCCTGATGTGAACCGCTATTGCGTTATCTACTCCTATCGGGACTTCGCCCCATACCTTGCGGTATATTTCGCTCGGCGTAAAGCAAACGCCCGGGTTCATCATAAGAAACTTGAGTATTTCATACTCCTTTGGCGTCAGGTTGACCGGCTCACCGTCAACGGTGACTTTTTTGGTATCGCACATCAGCTCTATTCCGTCAATTCTGATGGTGTCAACGTGCTTGGGCGCACTTCCGAGCATTGTGTATCTTCTTAGCTGAGACTTCACCCTTGCGATAAGCTCAACGGGGTTGAACGGCTTTGTAACGTAGTCGTCCGCGCCGAGATTTAAGCCGAGAACCTTATCGGTATATTCCGACTTGGCGGTCAGAAAAATCACAGGGACGTTTGAAAACTCGCGTATTTTCGACAAAGCGTTTATGCCGTCAAGCTCCGGCATCATTATGTCCATCAGTACAAGGTCCACATGCTCAGACCTGAGTATATCGAGCGCCTGGCGTCCGGTATATGCCTCAAAAAACTTATAGTCGGGGTTTGTAAGGTATATTTTCAGCGCCGACACTATATCCTTCTCATCGTCGCACAAAAGTATGTTGTACATCGGTATCTCCTCCTTGTTTTCTGGTTGATATTTTATCAGATAAAATATTAAGATACAATCTCAAACTCATTAAGTTTTCTTAATAGCAGATAAATGTTAATTACATAGTGCAAAAGGCGGCATGACAAAACTTATGTCACGCCGCCACGCTCTTTAATATAAGTTTAGATGTTATCTTTGTTACTCTGCCTCTGCAATCTTCCAATAGATTCCGTAGCGAGTGTTGTAAAGAGAGATGTACGGAACGAACTCAAGCTCCTCATCGTTAGCAGTGAATGTAAAGCTGAGATTGCCGTTATTTGTGAAGTATTCGCTCGGATTGTCCTTTACCTGCTTGGGGGTTATGCCGTCATTTAAAACAAGCGTGTCATCCTCGACTGTGGTCGTTTCAGGTATTATAACGCTCATTCCGGTGTATGTCGTAGTCATGTTCTCGTCGCCAAGCTTTGCAGCAAGGAGCACCGGACCATACTTGAAGCACACGGTGTTTATGCCGTCCTGAAGGTTGTAAGCAGCAAGTCCCAAAGGAATAGTGACGTCTATCTTGTCCGAGCTGCTCCATGTGCGCTCTACCCTTGCATAGCCGTTTTCAACGGTATACTCAACCTCTTCGCCGTTTACGCTTATTGTGAGGTCGCCCTGTGCCCAGTAAGGAATCCTGAAGAGCATGCCTATTTTTGTATCGTCATCGAGCTTTAATGTTATGCTTGTCTTGTCGCTCATGGGAATGTCGCTTTCCTGAACCAGAGTGAGGCCGTAATTTTCGGCGCTCAGCTCGGAGTCAAGGTACATGTTCACATAGAGGTCGCTGTCCTTGAAGAAGTACATTCCGTCGCCCAGCTTTGTGAAGTTCTCCATTCCACTTCCCGTGCAGCACCAGAAGCTTTCGGTTGCGGTACTGAATGTGCGGAAGTAGCCTGTAGCCATAGCCTGGAAGTATGTTGTCATACCGGTCTCTGGGTTTTGCGATGCGAGGATGTGGTTTATAAATGCGTTTTCATAGTAATCCGCATACTTTACATCGCCCGTTACCATGAACAGCTCCTTTGTGAGCTTGAGCATGTTGTAAACGTTACAGGTTTCGCAGTTGCAGTTTGTTCTCTCGCGGTTTAATACGTCATCCTCACCGAAGTGCTCCCATTCGCTGTTACCTCCGGTGGCGTATGTGTGATGGTCAACAACCATCTGCCAGAAGATTTCCGCTGTTTCAAGGTACTCTGACGCATCAACCTTCTCGCCGTTGACCTCTTTTCCGTCAAGAACCTCATATCTCTTGAGTGCGCCTATGATCTTGGGGATGGTGGTGTTTGCATGTCTGTTGTTGAGCACGTTTTTGCCGTCGGTGCGAATAAGCTCAAACAAGCTGTCCTCATCAAAGGCATGCGCCGCTACGGCATACTTGTCCTCGCCGGTGAGCTTATAAAGGTCATAAAGCGCGTCGTTCATTCCGCCGTACTCTATGCTCAAGACGGTGTTTCTTGTCTCCTCGCTCCATCCGCTGACGCGGTTATAGACCCAGTCTCCGAGCTTTTTGGCTATCTCAAGCGCAGGCTCGTAACCTGTCAGCTCATACGTCTCGGTAAGTCCCTCAAAAATCTTATGCATGGTGTACCACGGCACCCACGCCTCGGTAAAGAGGTTTGAAAGTCCTTTTTCCACGTTGTCAAACTGAGCCTCGCGGTTCTGAACATCGAGTATGTTTGAACCCCACAAAAATCCGCTGCTCACCTGGCACTTTGCAAGCTCATCTATGATGTAGGTGAGTCTTTCGTAAAGCTTGCTCTTGTTTGACGAAGAGACGGCTCCGTTTACGCATGCCTGGGCAAGTGCAGTGAGGTAATGACCCATGGTGTGTCCGCCTATGAGCGAATTTTCCCATCCGTTATACGGCTCTACACCCTCGGTGTCAATTCCCGCGTTCTTTCTGAAGTTTGACAAAAGCTTTTCGGGGTCTAAGGACAAAAGATACTCTATTTCCTTTTCAAAAGCGTTTTCAGCATAATCGCCGGTCATTTTTACATCAGATATTGAATAATCAGTGATAATTGTATTCTTCGAGACCATCTGCTCTCCTCCTTCTAAGTTGGGTCCTGCGCATCCGGCAAGCATTATCGCTGCCAAAACTGCACAGATTGATTTTTTAACTATCTTCATAATAATCAACCCCTCCTATTTAATTGCTTTAAATTATAGCAATTGGTGAGCCTGATTACAATACGCTTATCCCAAAGAATTAGAATACATCAATAAATTACGCTATAATATCAACAGATGCATCACGCCCGCAGCGATTATATCAGCTGTTTTCTTTTATGCTTTTGAGTTTATAGCCCTCAGCCTTTATGCACTGCTTCAAGGTCTTTTCATCAACATCGTCATTTAATATAACATGTGCCTCGCCGGTTTTATAGTCGGCAGACGCCGCCGAAACCTGCGGCAGTGCCTCAAGAGCCTTTTTAATCGTGTTTTCGCAGTGCTCGCACATCATGCCCTTTATTTTTAGCGTCACAGACTTTTCGCCGCTCTGTATCTCGCATGCGTCGCAGGCGCAGGATACGGCGGGAATCTCTGCGGGCGCCTTTGCGTGCTTGCCGTACACCTTGCAAAGATTGAGCCTGAGCGCATTTGAGACTACGCAAAAGCTTGAAAGGCTCATTGCAGCCGCTCCAAACATCGGGTTTAAGGTAAGTCCCACGCCGACAAGTGCGCCGGCTGCAATCGGTATGCCTATGACGTTATATATGAACGCCCAGAACAGGTTTTCATGTATGTTTCTGAGCGTAGACCGGCTCAGCCTTATAGCGGCGGCAACATCTCTTAAACTGCTCTTCATCAAGACGACATCCGCAGCATCTATTGCTATATCCGATCCTGCTCCTATAGCTATGCCTATATTCGCACGGGTGAGCGCAGGCGCATCGTTAATGCCGTCTCCGACCATTGCAACACTTCCCTTTTTCATAAGGTCTGCGACAACTCTCTCCTTGCCGTCCGGCATAACTCCTGCTATGACTTCATCCACACCGACCGCAGAACCGATGGCATTTGCTGTCCTCTCGTTATCTCCGGTGAGCATAACGACATGAACGCCAAGCTCTTTAAGCTCTCCTACCGCTTCGACGCTGTCGTCCTTAACCGTATCCGCAACCGCTATGATTCCGTGCGGCTTGCCGTCCTTCAAGAACAGCAGCGGAGTCTTTCCGCTTTCGGCAAGCTCATTTGCGCGGCTGACCATGCTGTCCGGAATACTTGCCATTGAGCTGATGAATTTGAGACTTCCGCCTGTAAAGGCAAAGCCATTTACGTTTGCGCTTACACCGCTTCCCGCAAGCGTCTTAAAGTCAGATGCCTGCGATGCCGAGATGCCCATGTCCGTGCCTTTTTTGACCACAGCCTTTGCAAGCGGGTGCTCGCTCGGCGCTTCAAGCGACATGGCGTCCGCCACAAGTTCGTCCTCGCTCACACCATCGGCGGGTATCACATCGGTAACCATAGGCGTTCCTTTTGTTATGGTTCCGGTCTTATCAAGCGCAACTATCTTTACCTTGCCTGCCTGCTCAAGTGACACGGCAGTCTTGAAGAGTATGCCGTTCTTTGCGCCCACGCCGTTTCCGACCATTATCGCAACAGGCGTTGCAAGTCCGACGGCACAAGGACAGCTTATAACCAATACAGATATGCCTCTTGCCAGCGCATAGCCTATATCCTGACCCAAAAGCAACCAGATAAGCGTTGTGACGACGGCGATAGTTATAACTGCCGGAACAAATATGCCCGAAACCTTGTCGGCAATCTTTGCAATCGGAGCTTTTGTAGCAGCAGCTTCGCTTACAGTCTTTATTATCTGCGACAGCGTTGTGTCCTCTCCAACCCTGAGCGCCTCGCACTGCATGTATCCCGACATGTTTATGGTTGCAGCGGACACGGAGTCGCCTACAGCCTTGTCCACGGGTATGCTTTCACCTGTCAAGGCAGATTCATTTACAGCTCCCGAGCCGCTGACTACAACGCCGTCAACAGGGATGTTTTCGCCCGCCCTGACTACAAATATGTCTCCCTTTCTGACCTGATCGGTTGGCAAGGTAATCTCATTGCCATCTCTTAGCACGGTTGCTTCCTTCGGGGCAAGCTTTATAAGCCTCTTTATGGCGTCGGTTGTCTTGCCTTTGGACATTGCCTCGAGCATTTTTCCGACGGTTATCAGCGTAGGTATCATTCCCGCCGATTCAAAGTACAGCTCGTTCATATATGTTGACGCCATAGCGCTGTTGCCGTCAAGTTGTGCTTTCGTGAGCATTAAAAGCGCATAAAAGCTCCACAAAAACGACACGGACGAGCCTAACGCCACAAGCGTATCCATGTTGGGTGCGCGATGCCAAAGGCTTTTGAATCCGCTGATGAAAAACTTCTGGTTTATGACCATCACTATGCCCGCAAGAAGCATCTGGACTGCGGCTACAGCAGCGTGGTTTCCTTCAAAAAACTCGGGCAGAGGCAAGCCGAACATCATGTGACCCATGGAAAAGTACATGAGCACCAAAAGGAATCCTATTGACGCTATCAGTCTTTTCTTTAAAACCGGCGTTTCCCTGTCAGCAAGAGGGTCGTCGTCCACGCTTGTCTTTGCGGCGGCGGACTTTCCGTCAAGCTGCTTTAAAGACGCTCCGTATCCCGCGTCCTTTACGGCGGAGATTATGCTTTCAGGTGAGGCGGTTCCCTCAACGCTCATCGAGTTTGTCAAAAGGCTCACCGCGCAGGATTTGACGCCCGGGACTTTTGAAACGGACTTTTCAACCCTTGCGCTGCAAGCCGCACAGCTCATGCCTGTCACATTGAACTGCTCTTTATGCATTTTTTCGTTCTTTTCGTTCGCCATATATTTCACCTCATTTCATGAGCTTTTGCACGGTTGCAACCAGCTCATCTATGATTTCATCCTTTCCCTCACGTATATCCCTTGCGACGCAGGAGTGGATATGCAGTGACAAAAGCTCCTTATTAAAAGAATTCATTGCGGCATTTACCGCTGCAGACTGTATCAGCACATCGTTGCAATATGCATCTGATTCTATCATTCGCATGATTCCCCTGACCTGCCCCTCTATTCTGCTCAGGCGGTTTAAAAGCATGCGCTTTTGCTCATCAGATCGTGCGGTGTTTGTGTGAAGTGAGCATGCTTTACACCCTTCGCTTTCGTTCATTATATCCTTGTTTCCGTCTTTGATGTCGCTCATGGCAGATAATCCTCCTTTGTATGCTGTATTCTTGCTTGATTATATACCCCCTCATGGTATTTGTCAAGGCATGGAGAGAAAAAAGTTAGTCTAAGCTAATCTGCCTTATATACACGACTTCATCTATTTGTGGTTTGATGTGCTTGCATATATGAAGTTAATAGTATATAATCATTTTCATAGCTATCGCCTTGATTATTTAAGATAAAAATTCGCTTTAGCTTAAAACAAGATGAAAGGGTTAAATAAATGTAAACGCTACGATAAGGGGTGGTGTCGGCTGTGTTCAAAATTCTGATTGCCGAGGACGATGCGGAGCTGAGGCAGCTTTTTAAGCATGTCCTCATTAAGAACGGATATTCGGTAAAGGGCGTGTCAAACGGCAAGGAAGCGCTTGACGAGCTTGAAAACGAGTATTATGACCTTATAATTTCCGACATCATGATGCCTATAACCGACGGGTACAGCCTTGTAAGGCAGCTGAGGGAAAGCGGCATCGAAACTCCCGTGCTCATGATAACCGCAAAGGATGCATTTGACGACATGAAAAAGGGCTATATGTCAGGCACGGACGACTACATGGTCAAGCCCATAAACGTAAACGAGATGGTTTTAAGGGTGGAAGCTTTGTTAAGGCGCGCAAAGATGATAAACGAGCGCAAGCAGGTAATAGGCGGCACCGTGCTTGAGTACGACTACTTATGCGTGACGACGAGCAAAGAAAAGGTATACTTGCCGCAAAAGGAGTTTATGCTGCTATACAAGATGGCGTCCTTCCCCGGAAAGATATTTACAAGGCAGCAGCTCATGGACGACGTTTGGGGCTATGATTCTGACACCGACAGCCATACGCTTGAGGTGCATATAGCAAGGCTGAGAGAGCGGTTTAAGGACAATCCCGATTTTAAGATAGTCACAATGAGAGGTGTCGGATACAAGGTGATAAGAACATGACAAAGAAAAGAGACAAATCCGCCGCAGGCACAGCTCAAAACGCACCAAAAAGAAAAAAGCCCAAGCTTGGGCTGCATGTTGTTTTTACAATACTCGTTATGAGCGACATGCTTGCGGTGGTGATAATATCATCTATCATATCTGCGATATTTAAAAAGCTGTTTGAGTACACAATAGACCTGCCGGCGTTTGCATGGCTGCTTATATTCAGCCTTACAATAGGCATTGTCGTGACTGCGTTCATAGGCAAGAGCTTTTTAGAGCCGGTGACAAAGCTGAGCCGCGCCATGAGCAAGGTGGCTAAGGGCGATTTCAGCGTCAGAATAAGCAACAAAAGCAGCTACAAAGAGCTTGAGGACATATGCGAGAGTTTTAATCTGATGGCGAGCGAGCTGAGTGCGACAGAGGTTTTGCAGACTGACTTTGTGTCTAACGTTTCGCACGAATTTAAAACGCCGATAAATGCCATAGAAGGTTATGCTACGCTTTTGCAGGGCAGCGCGGAGGTTTCGGAGCAGGAAAAAGAGTATGTGGACAAGATACTCTTCAACACAAAGCGTTTGTCCACCCTTGTGGGAAACATACTCTTGCTTTCTAAGGTGGACAATCAGGTGATACAGTCTAAAAAAGAAGCCTTCAGCCTTGACGAGCAGATACGGCAGGCGATAATTTCTCTTGAGGCGGACTGGTCAAAGAAAAACATAGATTTTGATGTTGACATGCAGTCGGTTGAGTATGTCGGCGCCGAAGGGCTGATGATACACGTTTGGACAAACCTTATAGGCAACGCGATTAAGTTTGACCCTCAGGACGGAATAATAAAAATAAAGCTCTTTAAGGACGGCTCTTCAAACATAATATTCACCATTGAGGACAACGGCCCGGGAATAAGCGAGAACGCGATGAAGCACATATTCGACCGGTTTTATCAGGCGGATTCATCACACAAGGAGGAGGGCAACGGCTTGGGACTTGCGCTTGTCAGCCGCATACTTGCCATGTGCCGCGGAAAAATAGATGTCGAAAACATACTTTCGGACGACGGCGCGGTCAAGGGCTGCAAATTTACCGTCACGATACCCGCGTGACAAATGATCGCATATGCCTGTCCGGTTTTAACCGATAAGGCACATCAATTTTAGAATATATATCCAAAACCTCAACAACAATTGAGCTTGAGTTGATAATAAGTTGACATTCGCGCGATATATTTATATGTGAAAGCTTATTGCAATTTTATGTTGCAATTTTGTGTTTTGCAGAAAGGATGCGCAAATGAAACTTTTACATTGTATTTTATACCTTGGCACAGTGGGAATTATAATTTTCGTGTTAGGAAGAGTAGTTCCTAAGCGCTGGTTTGATTCAAGGTCATTTCCGTGGAAAAGCTTTGAGTGGGAGCACGGCGGAAGAATATACAACAAGCTCAAAATAAAATCGTGGCAGAACAAGCTGCCCGATATGAGCAAAATATGCACAAAGATAATGCCTCCTAAGAAGATGGTGTCAACCGACCGTGACAGAATAATTGTGATGCTTCAGGAGACCTGCATAGCGGAGATCACGCATGTTGTGCTTATATTGCTCAGTCTTGAATGTCTTGAAATATGGGACGGCATAGGCGGAATCATATGCACTGTCATATACATCGCCGCAAACATCCCGTATGTAATCATGCAAAGATACAACCGCGCGCGGCTTCAGAAGTTGATAGACCGTGAGGACAAAGTCATAAGTCGTGAACGTGACTATGACAATAGTGGAGCTTATAACGGTGACCCGCTGGGCAAACTGAACTGAGCGCGAAATAACTCACTAAGGAGAATTCGCACATGGATAAGCTTATAGATTACCGCAGGTTTCGCTTCAGCAAACTGAAGGGAGAATTTAGGTACGTTCTTCTTTTGCTGTACTGGCCGTTTTACGGCTTGGCGTTCCTGTTTGCTGAGAGGATATACAAACCGCCGGCATATCATGAGATGTATTGTTTTTTAGACGACTACATACCATTTAATGAGCTGTTCTTAATCCCGTACATGTTCTGGTTCGTATTTTTAGTAGGCATGCTTGCGTATTCGTTTTTCTTCGACGCAGAAAGCTTTACTAAGATGATGCAGTTTATCATCATTACATATACGGTTTCGCTGATAATATTCTTCCTGTACCCCAATGCTCAGTATTTAAGACCTGCCGAGTTTGAGAGGGACAACTTTTTAACGAGGTTTATGGCTGACTTTTATCAGTTTGACACAAACACAAACGTCTGCCCTTCCCTTCACGTCATAGGTTCCTTCGCCGCTATGTTCTGCGGCTGGCACACAAAGCGTTTTTCATCAAAGGGATGGCGCATAGCCTTCACAGTGACGGCAATTCTCATTTCAATATCCACTGTGTTCTTGAAACAGCACTCGGTTATTGATATAATAGTAGCTGTACCGATATGTATAATAGCATACTTTATATGCTACAGGCGCAAGCCGCATGCAAGAGCAACCGCGGGCGCACTTATGTCGGCAGCGAAAGGAGAAAAGGCAAATGAAAAAGTTTCTGTATAACTTTAAGTCGCTTATCTACTGTTTGTGCGAGCTGGCTGTGGGAATACTCATCTTTATCGATCCCATTGCTTTCACGTCAGCTATAATAACCGTCATAGGAATAGCGCTGACCGTACTGGGCGTCTTGAGCGTCATGAACTACTTCAGGCTCAGTCCCGAAGTCGGCGCAATGACTACAAGCTTGGCAAGAGGACTTATATTTATCTGCGGCGGAGTGTTCTGCATAGTCAACCCCGGATGGTTTGCCGATGTGTTCCCCGTTCTTGCCATAGTGTATGGTATAATAATACTTGTAACAGGACTTATAAAACTGCAGTGGGTTGTTGACATTATAAGGCTCAAAAAGGGCGACTGGATAGTTCCCGCCGTCGGAGCAGCTACATCTGTAATACTTGCAGTCGTAATACTTATTAACCCGTTCGTCTCGGTAGAAGTGATGTGGGCGTTTGTAGGCGCAGCCATGATCGTAGAGGCTGTTATCGACGGAATATCTACATTTACAAAGCTTCGCGACAACCATTCATCGGGCGGAAGCTCGTCCGATGCCGACTCAGGCACCTCCGACACGGAAATACAAATAACCGACGCAGAATGAGCGTCAGATTAAAATGCTTATTTATATAATTTTGGGCTACATCTCGGGAAGCATACTTTACGCTCCGATATGGGCTAAAATACTTCACACAGGAAGCATAACCGAAAAGAGCAAGGACAAAAATCCCGGCACGGCAAACGCATTTATGTACGGCGGAGTTCTTTGCGGCGTGCTCACCCTTGTATGCGAGCTTTTAAAGGGCTACATACCGGTGAGACTGTGCATAATGAATAATCCCGGCTGTGTCAGGGACAATGTGCTGTTTGCGCTTGTGCTGTGCGCGCCCGTCATCGGGCATATATTCCCCATCCTCAACGGCTTTCACGGCGGAAAAGGAATCGCCGCAACATTCGGATGCCTTTTAGGGCTTGTGCCGATGTTTGAGCCGGTGCTGATAATGGCTGCGACGTTTATATTCTTCTCGGTGATATTAAAAATTTCCCCGAACATATACCGCACGATTGCAGCGTACATAACAGCTCTGCCGCTGATGACGGCATTTTCGCTTAAACTCGGCGTCATTCCCATATGCATAGGTTTTACCATAATAACCATTGCCGTCGGGTACAAGCTTTTTAAGAGCAGCGAAGAGCGCGAAAAGCTCACACTGAGCATTTTGTGGAGGCAGATACATTGACGCCGGCCGATATATGCATTCTGGCGGCTTACTATAAAACGAAAGGTGTTTTAAGGGTATGAACCGAAGTATCAAACAACTGATGCTGCTTATAGCTTTCGGCGTCGTATTGTTCGTAGGGCTTATGAATTTAAGCGACGTCATAAGCTTTTTGCGCGCTGTCGTCATGCTGATACTTCCGGTTTTCATAGGCCTTATGCTGGCGTTTGTGCTCAACGTGCCGATAAGCGGGCTTGAAAAAATCATAAACAACTTTTTCAGGACAAAAAAGCGCAAACCGAAAGAATCGACCGTGACAAAATTCAGCACAATTGCGGTGATCATCATCATTGTTGCCGTGATTGCGCTTGTGGGAACGATTGCAGGTCCGGAAATCGTGAGATCGGTAAAGAACGTGTTCTCACTTTTGCAGCAAAAGTGGCCGGAGTGGGTAGAGTTCCTAAACGAGCACAACATAGATATATCGGGATTTGAGGCATGGCTCAAGACAACGGACATACCCAGCCTGATAAACGGCGTAATATCGGGCAGCGGAACGATACTTTCAACCGTAATAGGAGCGGCGACTACAACTATCTCGGGAGTTGTGACCGCAACATTTGCCGTGGTAATCGCCGTGTATGTGCTTTTCAGCAAAAAGACTTTGAGCATACAATTTAAAAAGCTGATGGATGCGTATTGCAGACCGAAACATGTAGAAAAGGTCATGCACATAGCGTCGCTCGGAAGAGAAACGTATGCTAAGTTCCTGTCAGGTCAGTGCGTGGAGGCTATAATTTTGGGCACGCTCATATTCATAGCGCTCACAATATTCAATCTCCCCTATGCTGCGCTGATGTCTGTCTTGGCGGCCGTGTTCGCGTTCATTCCGTATATAGGAGCGTTCGCGTCCTTTGCAATAGGAACGTTCTTGACGCTTATAGTCAACCCGTCAAAGACGATTGTGTTCATTGTGGTATACCTCGTGGTGCAGTTTGTTGAAACGCAGTTTATATACCCTCACGTTGTGGGAAACTCAGTGGGACTTTCGGCGCTGTGGACGCTTGTGGCGGCGCTTGTCGGCGGCAACCTCTTAGGACTTGTGGGAATAATCTTCTTTATCCCGCTGACAGCTGTAATATACACTTTGCTCAAGGAAGCCACAGATGAGAGAATAAAGTCAAAGAAAAGTCTTACGATGCAGGTTGATGACAGCTCCCCTGACGAGCCTGATGTATCGTAAGCGGCACAACTCCGAAAGTGCAGAAGCGAAAAGCCGCACAAGTCGGCTGCAAATAAACAAAAATAAACCGGCAGAGCATAAAACGCTATGCCGGTTTTTTATATTAACTGTGCTTATAAAAGCAAAACGGACAGTCTGAACCGGCTGTCCGTTTTTTACATGCTACTTAAACTGTCTGATTATATCCTCTATGCCCGAGCTGTCGCCGTCAACATACTGATAGCTGAATGAAAAGCCGTTTTCTTCCCATATAGCGTATGTCGTATCCGAGTATTTATAATAGCTGACCTTCACGCCGTCTATGTCCTTAGTTTCCACCAGCGTGCCTCCGTAAATTCCGCTTATATCCTCACTTCCGTATTGGATGCGGAATCTCGAGCCGTCAGCGTACACTATCTGACCCATCGTTGGATAGCTGTCTATTACTAACACCGTGTAAGATTCCACGTCTTTATCAAGCTCCGGAACTTCAAAGTCAAGATATTCTTCCATTTCGCTTGCTGATGTGACGGTTACAAACGGATTGGGAGTTTCAACGGGTTCGGGGCTTGGCTCAACGCTGCCGTTATGTGTAAGCATTGCTGCTCCCACCGCCACAAGGCATATGCAGGCCGCGGCGGCGCACCACTTTACCCATCCGTTCTTTTTTACCTTCTTTTTATAGTTAAAAGCTTCACCGACGTACTTCTCATCAATTTCGCCCATGGCTTCCGAAAACTTATTTGCACTCATACAAATACCTCTCTTTCTGTAAGATACTCTTTCATCTTGTTGCGAATGCGTGCTAATCGGACAGAGATGTTTTTCTCTGTCATCCCTACAAGCTCCGCTATGTCCTTATAGCTGTCGGCATACCAATAGCGGCGCATGAAAATGACGCGGTTTTCAACTGTGAGCGTGTCCAAAAATCCCTCGATAATCTTCGCAAGCTCCCTTGCCTCTATCTCGCCTTCAACGCTTTCGCTGTCTGAGAGGCAGCTCTGAAGTTCGCTCATTGCAACGGTGTAGCTGTTGTTTCTCTTTTCGGCATGTTTGTAGCTGAAGCATTTAAGCGATATGTTGCGGACTATCTTTAAAATGTAGGACACGAGCGGGTTCGGCTTTTCGGGAGGGATGGCGTTCCATGCCCCTAAGTATGCGTCGTTTACGCATTCTTTTGCGTCCTGCAAGTCGTTTACGATGCTGTATGAGAGTTTGCGGCATGCAGATCCGTATTTTTTGTCAAGCTCTTTTATGCCCTGCTCCGAGCGCTCAAAAAACAGCTCTATGATTTTTTCGTCCTCCATCACCTGTCGCCTCCTTTCCGGCTTCAAACATATACTACGCCTGAGCAAAGAAACACTACATCAAAAAATATTTTTTATTTAATTATAGCTTTCTTATCGTGCAAAAGCCATACTCAAATCATAAACAAAATAATGATGTTTTCCCGATCAAATCGGGCTTGCTATTTCAGCTGCTTGATGATAGAATACATAATGAGATAATAAGTGTTTTCGCAGGAGGACTTAATTATGAGCGAGATTTCAAATACAAATGTCACCGGCAGTATGGACAGGTCGTATGCTGATTTTGCGGTAAAAAAGACTTGCGAACTGCTTAAAATAGACAGCCCCACAGGGTTTACCGACAGCGCAGCCGAATGGGTGAAAAACGAGTTTGAGGCGCTTGGATTTGAGGCGAAAAAAACTCAAAAGGGCGGCGTGCTCATTTGCCTTGGCGGCAAAATCGACAGCGACGCATTGCTGCTTGAGGCGCACACCGACACACTCGGCGGAATGATTGCGCAGATAAAGCCAAGCGGCAGACTCAGGCTCACGCCTTTGGGCGGAATGAAGGCAGACAACGGCGAAACCGAAAACGTCAGAATATACACAAGGAGCGGAAAGGTGTATGAGGGCACATTGCAGCTTTGTAATGCAAGCGTACACGTAAACTCCGATTACAGCACCGCAAAGCGCAGCTTTGACACAACGGAGGTCGTCATAGATGAGAATGTAAACTCAAAAGACGACGTCAAGGCGCTCGGAATAAACACTGGCGACATAGTTTGCTTTGACCCGAGAACAAGGGTTACGGAATCGGGATACATAAAATCCCGCTTTCTCGACGACAAGCTGTCGGTAGGAATACTTCTTGCGTTTGCAAAGTTTATTAAGGACAGCGGCGCAAAGCTGCAAAGAAAGGTTTACATACATGTGACTGTGTACGAGGAAGTGGGTCACGGCGGCTCCGCAAACGTGCCGTGGGGCACAACTGAGGCTATAAGCGTTGACATGGGATGCGTCGGCGACGGGCTTGAATGCACTGAGCGCATGGTGTCTATATGTGCAAAAGATTCCGGAGGGCCGTACAGCTATGCAGTTGTCTCAAAGCTGATAGACGCTGCAAAGCGTGAAAAAGCAGATTACGCAGTTGATGTGTACCCGCATTACGGCTCTGACGTCGAAGCCACTTTGCAGTCGGGCGTGGACATAAGGCACGGCCTTATAGGCTCGGGAGTGTATGCAAGCCACGGATATGAAAGAAGCCACATCGACGGCGTATACAACACACTAAAGGTTTTGAAAGGATACTTATATGTCTAACGTAAACATAAGAAAGATAACGATTGATGATAAAGAGGACTTTTTAAAGATGTCAAAGGAGTTTTACTCCTCAGACGCGGTTTTGTCCGATATCAAGCCGCAGTATCACGAGAACGCATTCAACGAGCTCATGCGTTCAAACGACTACCTTGAGTGCTATATATTTGACAGCGGCTCTGAAATTTTAGGATACGGACTGATAAACAAAATGTTCACGCATGAAACCGGCGGATTGACCGTGTGGATTGAAGAGCTGTATTTAAGGGAAAACTCGCGCGGAAAAGGAATCGGCGGACGTTTTCTTGACATGGTAGAAAAGCTCTACCCTGCCAACAGAATCAGGCTTGAGACGGAGCCGGAGAATGAGCGCGCCGCAGCTTTATACTACAGACACGGATACAAAAAGCTCGACTACATGCAGATGTATAAGGATTTATAATCCCAATGTTAATTCTATAATAACATACAAAAAATTTATTGCATTTTATCATGCCGGCTGATATAATTTCTTAGGTATATGCAGACGGATCATGCCGCAAAGCGCGTGAAAAGTGCAATGTGAAAGGTGATGCGCCATGGACAAATATCTTGAAGTAATAGACGACGTGATAAAGCACGGCAAGTACAAAGACAACTGGAAGTCACTTCAGCAGTACCACGTTCCGCAGTGGTACGTTGACGCAAAGTTTGGCATATTCATTCACTGGGGCGTGTACTCTGTTCCGGCGTTTGCAAACGAATGGTACCCGCGAAACATGTACATAAAGGGCTCTGCGGAGTATGAGCACCACATTAAGACGTACGGCGACCATGAGCACTTCGGTTACAAGGACTTCATACCGATGTTCAAAGCTGAAAACTTCGACCCGAAAAAGTGGGCGGAGCTGTTTAAGGATGCTGGTGCGCAGTATGTAGTTCCGGTTGCGGAGCATCACGACGGATTTCAGATGTACAAAAGCGAGCTGTCGCATTGGAACGCGGCTGAAATGGGTCCTAAGCGCGATGTTTTAGGAGAGCTGACGCGAGAGTTTAACAGGCTCGGGCTTAAAAACTGCGCCTCAAGCCACCGCGTGGAGCATTGGTTCTTTATGGGTCATGGAAAAGAGTTCCCATCCGATATAAAAGAGCCGCTAAGGCGCGGGGATTTCTACTGGCCGTCGATGCCGGAAGCTGACCATCAGGATATATTCTCACAGCCCGCACCGTCGCAGGAATACCTTGAAGACTGGCTCGAGAGGTGCTGCGAAATAGTTGACAAGTATCGTCCCAAGCTCGTATACTTCGACTGGTGGATACATCACAGCGCTGTAAAGCCGTATTTAAAGAAATTTGCGGCGTACTATTACAATCGTGCCGAGGAGTGGGGCGAAGGCGTAGTTATAAACTACAAGCACGATGCATTTGAGTTCGGAACTGCGGTTGTAGACATAGAGCGCGGACAGTTTGCAGATGCTAAGCCATACATATGGCAAACCGACACGGCCGTTGCAAACAACTCGTGGTGCTACACAAATGCAAATTCGTACAAAACATCAACACAGATAATAAGAGACCTTTGCGATATAGTTTCAAAGAACGGACGGCTGCTTTTAAATGTCGGCCCGAAGTCTGACGGAACAATACCCAAAGAGGATGAAGACATACTAAGACAGATAGGCAGCTGGCTCAAGGTAAACGGCGAGGCGATATACGGATGCAAGCTGTGGCGTGAATCCGCCGAAGGTCCGACATCTATAGAAGAGGGACAATTTACCGATGCGGGAGCAAAGCCGTACACAAGCCGTGACATACGCTTTACGGTGAACGGCGACGCGGTTTATGCTATCTGCCTCAACCCGTCCGGATGCCGAGAGTTTGACATAAAATCATTTGCGCAGGGCAACTCTGCGGTAAAGCCGGTGTTCCACGGAATAATAAAGGACATATCCGCCCTCGGAAACGACAAGGTGGAAAAGTGGTCGCGCAGCGACAAAGGACTTAAGATTGTTTTATGCGATGCGAAAGGCGAAAACGATGTAGACCCGCTCGTGTTTAAAATAACTGTAGACTAAACTTGAAAGGAAAATGAATAATGAGAAAGACCAAAATCATTTGCACGATAGGCCCTGCTTGTCAGGACGAGGAGACGCTGAGACAGCTTATGCTTGCCGGCATGAATGTTGCGAGGCTCAACTTCTCCCACGGAACGCATGAGGATCATCTTCAGAAGATAAACCTTATCAAAAAACTCAGAGCAGAGCTGAACCTCCCCATCGGAATCATGCTCGACACAAAAGGCCCCGAGTACAGAATAAGGGCGTTTGAAAACGGAAGTGTATTTTTAAACTCAGGCGATGAATTTATCTTCACCACCGAAGAGGTCACAGGCGACGAAACCCAGGTGTCGGTAAACTACAAGGAGCTTGCTCACGAGCTTGAGCCGGGAGACATCATACTTTTGAACAACGGTCTTTTGTCATTTGAAGTGACGGGCACAGACGGAACAAGGGTGTACACAGTCGTAAAGGAAGGCGGAGAGCTTTCAAACAACAAGTCGATGAGCTTCCCCACCAAGCTGTTAAAGCAGAAATATCTGAGCGATCAGGACAAGTCGGACTTGCTCTTCGGAATCGAAAACGACGTTGACTTTGTCGCATGCTCCTTTGTTTCATGCAGACAGGACATGATAGACCTCAAGAGCTTCCTTGAAGAAAACGGCGGCTCGGACATAGACCTCATTGCAAAGATCGAAAACCAGGCAGGCGTGGACAACATCGAGGACATATGCCAGGAGTGCGACGGCATAATGATAGGCAGAGGAGACATGGGTGTTGAAATCCCGTTTGAAAAGCTCCCCGCCATACAGAAAAAGCTCATAACCAAGTGCAGACTACTCGGCAAGCGCGTCATCACCGCTACCGAAATGCTCGAATCCATGATACACAATCCCCGCCCCACAAGAGCCGAGACATCAGACGTTGCAAACGCCGTTTACGACGGAACAAGCGCCGTAATGCTTTCCGGAGAAACCGCTGCGGGCAAATACCCTGTTCTTGCGGTAAAGACAATGGCGAGAATCGCCGAGACGACCGAAAAGAGCATAGATTACACAAAGCTCTTCAGAACATCGGAGTTTAAGATAAAGAACACCGTAGACGCAATATCTCATGCAACATGCGGAATGGCTATTGACGTAGACGCAAAGGCGATAGCGGTATGCTCCCTTTCCGGAATGACCGCAAGAATGGTTTCCCGCTTCAGATCCCCCGTTGACATTTTGGGTATCACCACAAACGAAAAGACCTGCCGCAAGCTGTCTCTTTCATGGGGCGTAACACCTTACGTTTGCGAATATTACGATTCTACCGATGTTTTGTTCTACACCGCCAAGAGGATAGCTAAGGACGTATTCGGACTCAAGAGCGGCGAAAAGATTGTAGTAACCGGCGGCATGACAAACGGCACGTCCGGAAACACCAACCTTATAAAGGTAGAAACCCTTTAACGGTACGCATGCCCTCACCGTCGGGCGGACCGGCGGCGTCGGCATATTATGCGGTTATTCGATTCATGACCACAACATGCATGCATTTTTCGGGAGAATAATCGCTTAGACTGTTGACATAAAAAAATACACATGATATACTTGGCTTAGCAGGTTTCCGTTACTGACGGTATGTGGTTTAACACAGTGGAAGCGGAGACTATACGATTGCCGACCGTCTGGGCAGAACTACTCTATGAATAATTGAGTGGTCTGCCCTTTTTTACTCTGTCAGGTATGACATGATTGCGGCAGGCAACTCGCAGGAGGCATGCTTTATGTCACTTTTAAAGGTATTTATCAGCGGAATATGCTCCGGCGCGCTTGTCGGAATAGGCGGCGCGGTGTACCTCAGCTGCGACAACAAATATGTCGGAGCGGTGCTCTTTTCGGTAGCCCTGATAAGCATATGCTACCTCGGAACTTATCTCTTCACGGGAAAAATCGGCTTTTTGGCAGAAAAATTTGAGCTTAAGACGCTTGCTCAGCTTGGCGTGGGGCTTGTGGGAAACTTTGCGGGGGCAACGCTTTTCGGCTTGCTTGCAGCGTACGCAAAGCCGCAAATCCGCGAAGCAGCAGTAATGTCCTGCCAATCAAAGCTTGAAAACGATTTTTTGAGCGCCGTGTGCCTTGGCGCAATGTGCGGAATACTTATGTATGTTGCCGTAAAGGTGTTTAAAGAGTTTAAAAATCCGATAGGCGTGATATTTTGCATACCGGTATTCATACTCAGCGGATACGAACACTCAATAGCTGACATGTTCTATTTTTCCGCTGCGCACATGATAAACTTTGACTACCTTTCATTTATTGCCGCCGTCGTCATCGGCAACGCCATAGGAGCTATGGCAATTGCGTATCTGATAAGGTTCTCACTTCCCAAAAAATCATGACAGACCGTCGGTACATATTTAACCTTGTTAAACGTAAAACAAATATATAAAAAGGAGCGATTAGAATGTTTTTTGAAAACCTTAAAAACTTCGATCCGGAAGTTGCTGCGTCATGTGAGCGCGAGCTTTCAAGACAGCGTCACAACATTGAGCTTATAGCTTCCGAGAATATTGTATCTGAGGGCGTACTGCTTGCCGCGGGAAGCATACTCACCAACAAGTACGCTGAGGGTTACCCGGGAAAGCGTTACTACGGCGGCTGCATGTATGTTGACGAGGTAGAAGAGCTTGCAAGAGAGCGCGCAAAGAAGCTCTTCGGAGCAGAGCATGCAAACGTACAGCCTCACTGCGGAGCCAACGCAAATCTTGCGGCGTTCTTTGCATTTTTGCAGCCCGGCGACACCGTCCTTTCCATGAGCTTAGCTCACGGCGGACACCTTTCCCACGGCTCACCCGTAAATATTTCCGGAAAGTACTTCCACATCGTTCCTTACGGAGTTTCAGACAGCACACAGACAATCGACTACGACGAAGTAGAGCGTTTGGCGATCGAAAACAAGCCCAAGCTCATACTTGCGGGTGCGTCCGCATATCCGAGAATCATTGATTTTAAGCGCTTCAGAGAAATTGCCGACAAGGTTGGCGCATACCTGATGGTTGACATGGCGCACATCGCAGGACTTGTTGCCGCAGGACTTCACCCAAGCCCTGTTCCCTATGCCGACGTTGTCACATCCACAACCCACAAGACGCTTAGAGGACCCAGAGGCGGACTTATTTTGTGCAAGGAGCAGTATGCAAAGGCAATAGACAAGGCTATCTTCCCCGGCACGCAGGGCGGACCGCTCATGCATATAATCGCTGCTAAGGCGGTAGCTTTCGGTGAGGCTCTCACCGACGAGTTCAAGCAGTATCAGACACAGATAATCAAGAACGCTCAGGTGCTTGCAAGCGAGCTGACCGCAAAGGGCATAAACCTTGTTTCGGGCGGAACGGACAACCACCTCATGCTTCTTGACCTCAGAGGAACCGGAGTTACCGGCAAGGAGCTTGAGCACCGCCTTGACGAGGTTCACATCACCGCAAACAAGAACGCTATTCCCAACGACCCCGAAAGCCCCTTCATCACAAGCGGATTGAGAGTAGGTACTCCCGCCGTGACATCAAGAGGCTTCAAGGAGCCTGAAATGAAGCTCATAGCAGGCTGGATCAGCGACGTCATCAAGGACTTTGAGGGCTGCAAGGACAGAGTAACAAAGGAAGTCATCGCACTTTGCGACAAGCATCCTATTTACGAATAATATAAATAATATAATCAGTTGGCCGGCAGTAAGAAACGATTGTATCAACACAGGGAGGTAAACATGGCATCTTATAAATCTGATATTGAAATAGCTCAGTCTGTTACGATGGAGCCCATTGATGAGGTTGCAAAGGCAGCCGGTATTGACGAGAGGTATCTTGAGCATTACGGCAAGTACAAGGCAAAAATTGATTTGTCCCTTCTCAAGGAGTCGTCAAAGCCGGACGGTAAACTCATATTGGTTACTGCCATTACTCCCACGCCGGCAGGCGAAGGAAAGACAACAACCACCATAGGACTTGCCGACGGGTTGAGAAAGATAGGCAAAAAATCTATAGTGGCATTAAGAGAGCCTTCGTTAGGCCCCGTTTTCGGAATAAAAGGAGGAGCTGCGGGCGGCGGATACGCTCAGGTGGTTCCCATGGAGGATATAAACCTTCACTTTACAGGCGACTTTCATGCCATAGGTGCAGCCAACAATCTCCTTGCAGCTATGCTTGATAACCACATACAGCAGGGAAACGAATTAGGCATAGACCCTAAGAAAATAACATGGAAGCGCTGCGTTGACATGAACGACAGGCAGTTACGGTATATAGTTGACGGTCTCGGCGGCGCGGCAAACGGAACCCCCAGGGAGGACGGCTTTGACATAACGGTTGCGAGCGAAATAATGGCTGTTTTCTGCCTTTCAAGCTCCATATCTGATTTAAAGCAGCGCCTTTCAAGGATAATTGTCGGCTACACATATGACGACAAGCCAGTTACCGCGGGAGACCTAAAAGCTGTAGGAGCCATGGCAGCGCTTTTAAAGGACGCGCTGAAGCCCAACCTTGTGCAGACGCTTGAGCACACTCCGGCATTTGTCCACGGCGGACCGTTTGCAAACATTGCACACGGCTGCAACTCGATACTCGCAACAAGGCTTGCCATGAAAACCGGCGACTACGCCGTAACCGAAGCAGGTTTCGGAGCCGACCTCGGAGCGGAAAAGTTCCTCGACATCAAATGCAGGGTTGCAGGTCTTACGCCCTCAGCGGTTGTAATTGTAGCAACGGTGAGAGCGCTAAAGATGCATGGAGGCCTTGCAAAAACAGAGCTTGGATCGGAAAACCTCGAAGCTTTGGAAAAGGGACTCCCCAACCTTCTGCGCCATGTGTCAAATATAAAGAATGTTTACGGCCTGCCGTCTGTTGTTGCGGTAAACCGCTTCCCCACCGACACCGACGCCGAAATAGAGCTTGTAATTAAGAAGTGCGCAGAGCTTGGCGTTAAGGCCATTCTCTCCGATGTGTGGGCAAAGGGCGGAGAAGGCGGAAAAGAGCTTGCGGCGGAGGTTGTAAGGCTTTGTGAAGAGGAAAAGCCCGACTTTAGGTTCTCCTACCCCGACGATTTCACACTTGAGCAGAAGATAGAGGCTGTAGCGACTAAGGTTTACGGCGGAACGGGCGTAAACTACACCATGGCGGCGAAAAAGCAGCTTCAAAGGCTTACGGAACTTGGTTTTGCAAATATGCCGGTGTGCATAGCCAAAACTCAATATTCGTTCTCCGACGACCCGACTAAGCTTGGCGCACCTGCCGATTTCAGCATCACGGTAAGAAGCGTGAAGGTTTCTGCGGGTGCAGGGTTTGTAGTTGTCCTGACAGGAGATATAATGACAATGCCGGGACTTCCTAAGGTTCCGGTTGCACAGAGAATAGACGTTGACGAAAACGGAGTTATTTCCGGTCTGTTCTGATTTACATTAAGTCAACATTGCGCTAATAGCCACTGATTTTTTCAGGCGTTTGATGAGAAAAGAGCCGACAACCGCTTTAAACTGCGGTCTGTCGGCTCTTTTTATAAATTCACCGTGCGGGTTCAATATTGACTTTGCTCGGCGTTTCTATTTATGAATCAGTACCAATCGTGCTTTTCATTTCTGTCAAGCGCATTTATCCTGTCCGTGCCATATCGGATAGCCCAAAAATATCGTGTCGTATTGATCCATATTTTCTACACCGCCCTCTATTGCTGGTCTTGCGGATGGGTCGTCCTGCTCTAAATCAGCCCTGCCGCCTGTGTAATACTCTAAATCCTCATCGGTATAGGGCACCTGCGGCACAATTTCGTATATATCAGTATCCAAAATGTTGCCTATATACTCAGCAACCTGTTCTGTTGTGCCGGTTGCGGAGAGGTACGCAATCAAAGTGCTCCCTGCGCTGCTTTCGGGCAGGTTTTGGTCAGATGTTTCGGCGTTTTCGTCATTCTCATCGTTTTCAACGCTTCCCGCACCGATCACAGACCACTCCCCTACAGTAACACCAGACAATATCGTTGAGTTTGAGCCAACCCACACGTTCCGCTCAAGTTTTATAGGCGCATAATAATTTTTTCGATTTTCCGACGGGTCGAGCGAATGATTTATCGTTGCAAACACGACATTGTGCCCTATCAAAGCCCCGTCCCCTATTTCAATGCCGCCCTGGTCTTGAAAATGGCATCCGGAATTTATAAACACGTTCTTGCCGATTGAAATGTTCTTCCCGAAATCGGTGTAAAACGGCGGGAACAATCTGAAAGACTCATCGACATCCTTTCCGATAAGGCGGCTCATTATTTTGCGCAGCTCGGCCGGCTCATGATAGCGCGTGTTTATCTCCATACATATGCGCAGAGCCTCCTGATACAGCTCGTCTGCATACATCCGAACAGGCAAAGTGTTCTTTGAGTCATCAAAAAATCCCGCTATGACGTCTTCTGCTGTCAAACTGACACCTCCTTGAGAACCGCACCCGACTTACAGTCGTTCTCCTCACTTAAATTATAAGCGAACACATATTAAATATCAAATACATATATTAAATGCGCTTTCATACTTGAAAGGTATAGATTCATCTGATATACTCTGATTAGAAGGAGGGCGCATGCATGGATATAAGAGTACTGAAATATTTTCTTGCTGTTGCGAGGGAGGAAAGCATAACAAAGGCGGCGCAGGCACTTCACATGACTCAGCCGCCGTTATCGAGGCAGCTTAAAGATTTGGAGGACGAGCTTGGCAAGCAGCTTCTCATACGCAGCAGTAAAAAGATCAGCCTCACCTCGGACGGGATGCTTTTAAAAAAGCGTGCCGAGGAAATGGTCGAGCTGATGGAAAAGACAAAGGCGGAGCTTTCCGCGTCGGACGACATAATCAGCGGGGACATATACATGGGCTGCGGCGAAACCGAGGCGGTTTCCATGATTGCCAAGGCGGCAAAATCACTACAGGAAAAATACCCGCTTATATGCTACCACATATACAGTGGAGACGCTGCGCACATATGCGAAAGGCTCAACAACGGGTTGATTGATTTTGGCCTTTTGGTTGAACCGTTTGACTTTGAAAAATACGATTACATAAAGCTGCCGACAAAGGACACCTGGGGCGTCCTGATGAGAAAGGACAGCCCGTTAGCCGTAAAGGAACGCATTGAACCGCGTGATTTATGGGAGCAGCCGCTCATAATATCTCACCAGACGTCGCGCAGCAGCGAAATGATTTCGTGGCTTCAAAGGGATGTGTCATCGCTAAACATCGTTGCGACCTATGATTTGATTTACAACGCCTCGCGGTTTGTCAAAATGGGATTTGGGTATGTCATCGGATTGGACGGGCTTATAAACACATCAGGCGACAGCGAGCTTTGCTTCAGACCGCTTTATCCGCCGGCGGAGGCGGGACTTTGCATAGTGTGGAAAAGATATCAGGTGTTCTCAAGAGCTGCGGAAAAGTTTTTATCGCAGATGAGATCGGAGTTTTCGCAGCCATAACGCTATAAATAAAAAGATTGCCGCTTTTATGACAGCAATCTTTTTAACGGTTTGTTTGCAATCCACGTGCTTTTATCACTCTTCGAGAGAAAAGGTAACGGTTACATCGCCGCTTCCTAAGGCCTCTTCCCATCCGGTGAGGTCGTCTATGCTTCCAAGCCTTGTGTAGCTCCATGAGTTAGAGCCGTAGAAAATAACAATTTGGTTTCCCTGATACAAAACTATGTCGCCAGCCTGTGTAGTGGTTTGGCTGTTGCTTGTCGGCAGATCCGTTCCCAAAGAGCCAACCTTTTCAAATCCCGCATAATCGCTCATTTGAATGGTCACGGGAGCTTGCTTCATCATCTCAACGAGCGCATCGACTGCTTCGTTTGACTCAAGGGTTGCATAAAAGCTGCTTCCGGACACCCAAACTATCATTTTCATCTCGCTGTTTTCCTCCTCATAAGCAGTTGCGGCAGTGCTTTGTTCAGCCTGCCCGTCGGTTCCTGTGACGGCATTGCCGGTTTCTTCGGGCAAGTATGCGGTTTGGTCTTCCGACGCCGTATCGTCAGTGATTTGTGTTTGCTGAGCTTTTTCTTCGCTTGAGCATCCGAAAAGGCAGATTGCAAAACATGCGATGAGCATGCACAAAATGATTTTTCGCACTTAGGTCACTCCTAATCAGGTTTTCGCCTTTAATTATAGCAAATAAAAAGCGGCATATCAATCATCCGCACCGACATTCCTATCGCGTGCGCCCTACGCCGCTATTGCATTTTTTCTTAATCGGGTATATTATAATAGTATAAAAGCGAATGTATTTTTCAGAAGTTATCAATGCATAAGGGGGTCACGCTTATACATGGAAAAGAAAAAGCTTTACAGATCGAGATTTAACAAAAAAATATGCGGCGTATGCGGAGGAATTGCGGAGTATTTCGGAATTGACCCGACGGTTGTGCGTGTTATATGGGTAATACTCACCTTCCTTCCGGTGCTGCCGATGATAATAATTTATATCATTCTCGCTTTTGTGATACCGGAAAACCCGAACGACACCATAGTGATGGATTGACCGAGCTGAAAACAGAGGCTGAGATATTTTTCTCAGCCTCTTATTTTTATTCAAACGCATCGCATTCAAGTCCCGCCACGTCATCAAGCGGAACCGCTGCGCCGTTTTCAAATATCAGTTCTCGGTTATACTCATCTATGCTCCTGAGCCGCGCAGTCATTGTCACGTATCTGCCGCCCGCTTTCTTTTCATCCTCTACAAAATAGCTGACAGTCACAATCGGACGCTGCTTTATCCGGCTCAAAAGCTGCCGTATCTTTGAATCCAACATGTACTTTGTAAAATCGTCAAGCTCCTCTTTATTATCTGTGAGCCTGGCGGTTTCCTTTATCTCGTCGTCATATCCCGTCAGCGCGGCAAACGATGCAAACTGCGCCGCCCTGTCGTGCATGGACATCTTAGCATGCGTCTTTGAAGTGTGGTGAGCGAGATTTATTATGTCCTTATACTTGCCGTCCTCGCCGGTCATGCGCTTGCCGCCTCCTTGCTACAATTTCTTTACCGCCTCATAGTTAGTAAGGGTAACTCCCCTGCGAATGACCTGCCGTTCCTTTGTCACAGCGTATCCGCGCTTTTCAAAGAACCCTCTTGCGGTTATGGATGCATGGGTTGTCACCGTTAGCTCGCCGTTTGATATGGCATGCTTCTCCAGCTCGTCACATATTGCCGTTCCGACATGCATGCCCTGAAACTCCGAACCGACATACAGCCTGTCGAGGTATCCTCCGTCTATGTCGCCGAAGCCCATTATTTTTCCGCTTTTGTCGCAAACGGCAACGACGGTGTAATGACTGCAAAAAGAGCGATCCCACTCGCTTTCGCTCTCGCCGCCTGTCGCCCATGCGTCAAGCTGTTCTTTTGTATAGTCCTTAGCGTTGACGCGGTGAACGGTGTCGTAAAACAGTGCCAAAATCTCCTTGCAATCAGCGCTTTTATATCTTCGCAAATGCATATGTCCGCCCCTTTTAAGCGTTGTGACCGCCTATTTGAGAATTGCGGTCCTTTGCCGTAGCGCCGTCCTCTAAGTTCATTCCCTTGAGTATGGCGTTTTTGCCGTACTTTCTTTTGATGTACACCACGGCCTTTTGCATGCTCTTTTCACGCGCCATGAGCCTTTCGTTCTCTTTATTTTCACGCTCAAGCTTTTCGTAATCGGTGAACATGTCAAGCTGCTCGCACACATCGCAGGACTTGACGGCGCTTTCTCTGACTACTCTGTTTGCACATATGTTCAGGCGCCGTATGAGCAGCTTTTTGTCCACTATCCTGTCAAACAGCGCCGTCATTTTCTCCACGATAACTCTTGTCGAGGAGGTGTAGCAGCCGATGTTTTCCGTGCCGTGTGAATGCTTGGGTATCTCCCTGCCGTACCTGTCTATGGTTATCTCTCCGCTGTAAAGCTTTCTTCTTGACGGGTTCTTTATGTTTTCCACGTCGTAGCCTATAGTCAGCGTGAGCTGATCAGTCACAAGACCCTTTCCCACAAGGTCTAAAGACATCAAGTCCGCCATCTCCCGCAGGGCAAGCCTTGCTTTTTCACAGGTGTACGGTTCTTTTAAAACCTGACCGGAGCACAAGCTGTTCGTTTCGGGACGGTATGACTTTATGTCCGAAATGCCGCAAGGCTCCCATCCCCAAGCGTGATCTATAAGCAGCTCCGCGCTCACGCCGAAAAGCTTATACAAAAGTTCCTCGTTGTAATAATCGGTTGGCTTTCCGACAGAGCATTTTGCAACATCGCCCATGGTGTACATGCCGTACTCCTCAAGCTTTCTTGAGTATCCCCTGCCCACTCTCCAAAAATCGGTGAGCGGTCTGTGATTCCACAAAAGCCTGCGGTAGCTCATCTCGTCAAGCTCCGCTATTCTCACGCCGTTTTCATCGGCAGCCATATGCTTTGCCACAATGTCCATTGCGACTTTGCACAAGTACAGGTTTGTACCGACTCCGGCTGTGGCGGTTATGCCTGTCGTGCGGTAAACATCCAAAATCATCTTCATGGCAAGCTCCCGCGCGGTGAGGTTATACGTTTTAAGATAGGAAGTGGCGTCGATAAACACCTCGTCTATAGAATAAACATGTATGTCCTCCGGAGCGATGTATTTGAGATATATGTTGTAAATATCCGCACTCGCCTCCATGTATTTTGACATGCGCGGTTTTGCAACGATGTAATCTACCGCAAGCGCGTTGTTTGCCTTTAGTTCTGAATCTATGCAGGAAGAGCCGACAAGCTTTTTCGACGGCGCCTTTGCCGCACGGGATGCGTTCACGCCCTTGACCTTTTGCACAACTTCAAAAAGTCTCGGCCTGCCAGGTATGCCGTAAGCCTTCAATGACGGCGAAACCGCAAGGCAAATCGTTTTTTCCGTTCTCGACAGGTCTGCCACAACGAGATTGGTGTTAAGCGGATCAAGCCCCCTGTCAACGCACTCCACGGAAGCATAAAACGACTTCAAATCTATTGCTATATAACTTTTACCGCTCATGCTCTACACCTCCGTGCAAAAATGCGTCACAAATGTGCTCAGACTACTTACTTTCCGACTTTAAATACTCAAGTATTTCGCCGGCGTTGGTGTCCGGCTTTACCTTAGGCATTACCTTTTCTATGATGCCCGACTCGTTTATTATAAATGTAGTTCTCACAACGCCCATGCTCACCTTGCCGTAAAGCTTCTTCTCCTGCCATACGCCGTATGCCTTTATCGCAGACAGCTGCGGGTCTGAAAGAAGTATGAACGGCAGCGAATACTTGTCGGCAAACTTAGCATGCGACGACTCGCTGTCCTTGCTTATACCTACGACCTCGGCGTTTAACGCCTTGAACTCATCATATGCCGCGGCAAACGCCTGCGCCTGTCTTGTGCAGCCGGGCGTGTTATCCTTGGGGTAAAAATACAGCACCAGCTTTTTGCCGGAGAAATCAGCCAAGGAATACTCCTTGCCGTCTTTATCCGAAAGCTTAAAATCAGGGGCGGCACAACCCGCCGACAAAACCGTGTTGATCACATCTGACATATTAAAACATCTCCTTTACTTCTTGTGAGCCGTTCGCTCTCCCGTGTCTATAGTATAGCACGCTGCAATCTGTTTTTCTACAGTTATGCGAACAAAATTTGAACATATGTTTGCGTTTTATGCTGCGGGAAGCCGAGAATATTTTTTGAAAAGCTACTTCAAAAATACTTAACAAATTTTCAATGAAAAATTTGTGTATATTGCATACGTGACTCAGAAAACCCGCATCAAATCGCGGTTTATCTAGCATGAAATAAAAGTATCATAATTTACTTTTGATTATTATTTTTTAGAAAATTAGTTGACATCCGTGTGAAAATACTGTATGCTTGTCCTAAGAGAAATGAATTTTTTATCATTAAAACGAAAAAGTACTTTAACAATCAATAAGTTTGTTTTCCGGCAGTTGAATGCCCGAAAATATAAATTTATTTAAAGGAGGAATGCAGGGTGATTCCACCGGACTGAATAAAAACCACAGCTTCCGAATCTATATGCAAATAAATCCGTCAGGTGAAATTGAAGTTAAGACCGTACAAAACTACGGCGGAGCTTATGGACATACTGCTGCAGCAGAGATATGTATTCCTTACGATGCTCCTAATGGTACACAATTCTTTATGACGGCGTCATCGCACTATGCTACTGATGGAGTCGGAAGCGGAAGTTGCTCCCTTACAGAAGCATATCCGTAATAATTCAATTAACTCAATATACCCTCATAACCTGAGGGTATATTGAGCCGCATACAAGCAAGCATAAACCTTATGATATTAACAGAAAGGAAAATTGTTATGCGTAATACTTATACCTTGCGAGTGTTATCCGTCTTTTTGTCAATCACTCTGCTTATGTCGCTTTTCTCAGCATGCGGGGCGGAAACAAAAACTCCTCAAGATGACGGGCCTGCAACGACTGTCGCCACGGAAGAAAACATCCCCGAGTCATCTGACGATTATATTATTACATCCTGGGAAGAAAACGGGATGATATATGTGGAAAAAATAGACCCCGAATCCAAAACGGTGCTTGATGATTTTTCTTATTCGCTCCCTACAACTATAAATGACTTGTATGATTCGCCAGAGGATATTCAAGCTAAATACCCGGACAAGAAAGTTCTCGTGTGGTCAAGCGGAGATTTTTTAACAAGTTCTGCTACTGCGATTCCAATAGACGAGATCAACAGCTATCTTGACTCCCTCGGTAAAGATTATGTGATATGCTATTCCCCTATAAGTATCTATACTATAATTGAACCCACATTTGAAAACAAATCATTTGAAGTAGTTGAAAGTAATACTATAGAAATTTTGGAAGATAAGCTTTCGTCCGGTGAACAGATTGATATAATAACGACCGGACTTTTTCCGTATAAAGACAGCGAAAACGCAATAGCAGTTACTGCATATGAGTACTTTATTCTCAACAATATGCTTGAACCGCTTGACAGCTATTTTGATGAGAACGAAACCGCAAAGGAATTTTACGATTCTTTGCCGGAAAAGTTTTGGAACAGCTTCAGACGAAACGGCAGCATATACCAAATAGGCAGTGGATATCAGAACTTCTCTCCATGGGGAGTAGGTCGAATAAGGGACATCACCGATGAATACGCAGTAAGCGAAGAGCTGATGAACAAGTACGGATGGGACATAGAAAAGCCGATAGAAGATCAGATTGATATAATAGTTGAAATAATTAAAAAAGAAACCAGCTTTTCCGGCGTTGCAAATTTCACAATTGACTACAACTATCGCTTTGATGGAGTTTCTTGCGTGGCTTATGACGGCGAAGAAGACAAAGCAATCAGATTAACCGAGAGCGAAGAATTCATAGAGTTTATCAATTGGCTATACACTTTGAAGGGCGCCGGAGTATTATACAACGGAGAGCGCCCAAACAGCTTTATCAATTTAAGTTTATTAGACACCTTCGCCAGTAAAGAATATGAACGGGCAATATTCAACACTGACGGAACAGAAGCAGGCATAAAAGCATACATCAGCGTGACAAGCGACGAGGGCTATATTATCAACGAATCAGGTAGCGGTGCAGGAATATATACCGGCTCAAATTACAAGGAAGAAGCTTTTGACTTCATAATACTTGCGCTTACTGATCCCACGTTAAACGATCTTATTTCATTTGGCGTCGAAGGCGTAAACTACAGTACAGAAGACGGAAAAATAATTATTAGTGACAACGCACTGTCAAGATCAAAATGCGGTTTTCTCAATCCTCTGGTCTGTTCCCCGTTTACCAACGGAAACTCTATAGATACACCGGATAATGTCAACGAGGTATACAGAGAAATGATTCTCTCCGCCGAAGAAGACGAAACCGCAAGCATTTTGTTCGACTTTTCCAATATAGGAGAGACCTATGCTGATGTAACAGTTGCATTAAATGAGTTCAATATCATTGGCTATGATTCCGCCGACGAAGCGTTAGCAGAGCTTGACAAGGTACTTACCGAGGCAGGAATTGACATGTTGATAGATGAGGTCAACGCTCAGTACCAGAGTTTAAGGGCGTAGTGGTTCTAAACCGGAAGTCACGGTCATGCAACATAGGAGGGTTAATATGAAAAGCAAAAATGCAATCACAACCACGTGGCGATTCTTAGCCATGTTTGTAAGCGGCGTTATGTTGCTGGGCTTGCTGTGCTCCTGCGCAAGCGAAAGTGATGACACCGATAATTACAGCAGTGTTGACCGAGACGATATCATCATCATGCAGCGCAACTCGGTTTATGAAAACGTGAACAACCACGGCGAATTTTATTCAAACGGAATCGGGTCTCTAAGATACTTTGACTTTATGTCGATGGTCAGTGCACCGATCTGTTCAAAGCCAAACTGCACGCACACAGATGAAAACGAATGCACATCGTTCGGCATGAACAATCACCCCGCTCTCATAGGCGACAATATTTATTACTTTACAAGCGAATTTACATATGGTGATGACAATAGTCCAAAATGTGTAACATATCTCAACCGCGCAAATGTAGACGGTTCGGGAAGGGTGCAGGTATCCTCTATTGACGGCATTTATGTGTGGAGACCATACGATGCATACATATATGATAACGTCATTTACTTTACTGCGGACAAGATGACTTTAGATGAAAGCACAATGATGTTTGATTCCAACACAAAGTGCATATGCAGCTGCGACTATTCCACCGGAGAGTTTAAAATTTACGGAGAACTTAGCGAAAAATACAATCCTAATATGTTTATGCATGGATATTATAAGGATAAAATTTATTTCACATTCTCATACTGTGATGAGGAAGATCCGTATAAATATATATCTCTTGAAGAATTCAACGAAGCATTTGTCGAGATGTATGAGTGGACAAGGGAGCATACTATAACCGAAGTTTATACGCTTGACATCAACACTAAAGAGATTGCACCATCGGACATTGTTGGTGATAATAACAGTCCCATGTTTGCACGTGACGGTTACCTTATATATAGTGACGACGAGGGAATGCACGCAATTGATTATAACGGCAACGAGACGGTTATCCCGGGAGAAAGTGTTACGAGCTTAGGAGCAAAGATAGTAAATGACATGCTTATTCAAATCTCGAAAAGAAAAGCATACAACCTCAAAACCGGCGAGGAATTTGACCTCAAGTTTCCTGACACGCTGAGCGAGTATGACATATCAAGTCTTATTTTAAAAGATTACATCAAGGATGAGGGCAGCGAATACGGAGAATACGTTTTCGGGTACAGCGTAACGGTAGACGGGCTTTTAGATTACACGTACATACGCATTCCGGAAAACGAGCTGATAGTTCCGAATGAATAAATCGGCGATGCATACTAAAAAGGACGCATAATCAACAACAAATAAGGCGGTGAGATAATGAGCAGGCTTACGCTTAAAAACGTGAACAAGCACTACGGAGAAAAGCACGCTCTAAAGGATTTTTCCTATGATTTTTCGGACGGAATATACGGACTTCTCGGGCCTAACGGCGCAGGCAAGTCCACGATGATGAACATTATTACCCAAAACATAGACAGCGACAAAGGGTCAACGATTCTTTGGGACGGCGAAAGCATATACAAGCTCGGCGCAGACTACCGCTCTGTCATAGGTTTTATGCCGCAGCAGCAGGAGCTGTACCCGAGCTTTACGGCGAAGCGCTTTTTAGGGTATATAGCGGCCTTGAAGGGCATTCCAAAGAAGCAGATCGAGTCGGAGGTTTTGCGCGTGCTTTCACTCGTGGAGCTTAGCGATGTTATCAACAAAAAGCTCGGCGGATTTTCGGGAGGAATGAAGCAGCGCATACTGATAGCGCAGTCGCTTTTGGGAAACCCCAAGCTTTTGATACTTGACGAACCGACGGCAGGTCTTGACCCAAAGCAAAGAGTTCTTACAAGAAACCTGATATCCTCCCTCGCAAAAGACAAGATAGTTATCATCTCAACGCACATCGTTTCGGATATTGAGACGATTGCGAATCAGATACTTCTTTTGAAGTCGGGAGAACTTATCGACAGCGGAACTGTTGCAGAGCTGACTGAACAGGTCACAGACGGCGAAAAGTCGCTTGAGCGTCTTTACATGCAGCTGTATGAAGACGAGTGAGCGATGAGAGCGGCTAAAATATTTTTTAATGAGCTATTAAAGCTACTTCACAACAAGGCGTTCATACTCGTGCTCATTATTGCCGTGTGCTTAAACGCATATGTGAGCATGGAAAACGACAACGGGTACATGTACGCCGACAGTGCATACCGTGCATACATGGCAGACGTTGAGGGCATGAGCTTAGATGAGGCGGCGCAGTTCACGCAGGATGCGATAACCGAGGCATACAGCACCGCAGAGGGGCGGTACACCGAATATTACTTCCTCGACACAATCATGCTCAGCGCTCAGCTTGAGAGAATACAGCAGATACAAGGCTATCAGGACTACCTTGCAAGCATAGACAGCCAGGCGCAGACGATGACCAGTGTATCGATCTTTGCCGACAAGGACAGTTTTTCCTACAGAAACATAGTTAAAACTCCGCCTGTTTATGAGGCAGTAAAAGATGTCGAGCCGGTGTTTGCTCCGTCGGACGGCGTGCTTTTGGCGTGCGACAACGTGGTGGCGGACATACTTGCGCTGTTTGTGCTGATATTCTGTGTGACGGCTGTGTTTTACAAGGACAGAGAATCCGGAATAACCGCTCTGATCAAGCCGCTCAAATACGGCAGGTCTACATTAGCGCTTTCAAAGATTGCGCTGGTGTTTGTGGTGTGCCTTGTGGTAGAGCTTGTGATGTTCTTTTCAAACCTTGCAATAGGTTCGATGAGATACGGCTTAGGAGACCTGTCAAGACCGGTGCAGTCGCTTGCCGGCTACATAGGATGCAACCATCCGATAAGCGTGCTTGAAATGATGATATACAGCCTTTTGATAAAGCTGTTTGCGATGCTGATGTGTGCAGTAATTGCATCGTGTCTGTTCATCAGGCTGTCAAACACCGTTTCGTATCTTGTGATAATTGCGATAGCGGCAGTACAGACTTCGCTTTACATTCTGATACCGTCAACGTCTATTCTCTCCCCTCTCAAGCAAATAAACTTGGCGACGTTTTTGCTGTCATCAAGGCTTTTCAAAACATACACAAACATAAACTTCTTTGGCTACCCTGTTGAGCAGATTGCCACAACAATTGTGTCGATGCTGATTGCAACGGTTGCATTTGTACTGCTTTGCTGCAGGCTGTATTCCACGATAAGCATATCGGAGGTCAAGAGAAACAGAAGAATCGTTCTTATCAAGAGAGTTCCGACATCTTTGATCAGCTACACGGCGTTCAAGGAATTCATAATGCACAAGGGTGCGCTGATACTTGCGGCCGTGCTTGCTTTGCAGGTGTACACGGCCATAGACTACACAAAGCCGTACATGCCGGACGACAACGTATACTATGCATACTGCACGAGGATCATAGAGATGACGGACGAAGAGGCGGACGAGTTTGTCGCTTCAGAGGAAAAAAGGTTTGCAGACATCCTGCAGCTGATGTCAATAGGAGCGGCGACTACGGAGCAATCCGAAGAATATCGGGCGTCTTACGGAGGCTTTGAAAAAGCCCGTCAGCAGTATGAAAGCATAAAAAGCTTAGGATACGGCGCCAAAGACATGTACTATCAGACCGGATACAAGGACATATTCGGCGTGAGCAATCCGGCAAACGACTATTCCTTAGGGCTTATTGCGATAATTGCTCTTTGTCTCATGCTTTCGCCGCTGATTGCATATGACAACCGCTGCCGCATAGGATATGTGATTTACACGACGCGTGCGGGAAAGAAAACGTATCTGAAACACAACTGCATTATAGCGATAATATGCGCAATACTTGCAAGTGTGTTTACCTACATACCGTACTTTGCTCAGATTCTTTCGGCATACGGCACGGCGGGAATGGGCTCGTCAATTCGCTGCATAGCGGAGTTTTCGGGATTTATAGACATTCCGGTTGCGGTATACCTTGTGCTGATGTTTATTCTGCGCACCGTGGTGCTGATGCTGTTTGCACTGCTGCTGCTTTTCATATCAAGCAAGTGCCAAAGCCCCACCACATCAATAGTGGTTACGCTTGCTATATTCTGTCTCCCTATAGTGATATATCTTGCGGGAGCGAATGCCGTACAGTACTTCTGCGTACCTATAAGCATAAACAGAGAATTTTTATGGCTTTCGGCAAGCTAAAAAGAAAAAACAAAACCGCGTCATGCAGATTGGTTATCTGTGTGACGCGGATTTTTATGCATCGATTTTCGATTTTACTTTTTGTCGCCCGTCAGAATTATCTCGCCTTTATAAATGGGCTTGTCACGGATTATCTGAGAAACGTCGGGAAGATAAATTCTGCCGCTGAGCGGATTTTTAATGCTTATTACCTTGGTGGTGATGGTTGCATAGACGTCTGAGCGCTCAAAGCACAAATCGGCATCCTCCATGGCGCAGTTTATGAGGTTTAAGTTTTTGCAGTAGCAAAAAGGCTGCGTACCGATTATGCGGCAGTTTTCAAGTGTGAGGTTTTCGGAGTACCATGCAAGATACTCACCCTTTACAACGCTGTCTCTTACCGTGACGTTCTTTGAGTGCCAAAAAGCATCCTTGGTGTCGAAGGTGCAGTTTTCAAACAATGCGTTCTTTATATACTGGAATGAATACTTTCCGGTAAAATCAACGTTTTTAAAGTTGATGTTCTTAGAGCGCATCATAAAATACTCGCTGACCGCTTTTGAGTTCAGCATCTGAACGTTTTTCACCGACCAGCCAAACTCCGGCGAATCTATATCGCAGTTATCTATGACCACATCCATGCATTCTCTTAAAGCTTTTATGCCGTGCATTTTTGTGTTTGATATTCTTATGTTTTCAGAGTACCAAAGCGCCGCCCTGCAAAGCGGTGTCATCTCAGTATCGTCAATCTTTAGATTCTTGTCATGCCAAAACGGATACCGAAGATTCATAAAGCAATGTTCAACCGACACATCACAGCACTCCTTAAACGCGCTTTCACCGTCCGCCGGACCGTCAAACGCGCAGTTTTTTACCGTGATGTCGCGCAACTCATACAGCGCTCTTTCCTCGTCGAACTGCTTATTCTCTATCAATGTCATTAAAATTCCTCGCTATAAAAATTAAAATTTGCGTAAATTTTCACTGCATGCCAAGCCGCCCGCACGAAAAACGCACAGGGCGGTTTGATATGATTATTTTTTTATCTGTGATGCACAAGGCGAGATTACTCAGAAAGCTGCCTCTGGCTGGGAAGATTCATGAGTGCCCAGTATGCCGACTTGAACTTGAGGTCTCTGTCTATGAGCAGAGGATGGTTTGTTCTGTTTGCAACGGGGTATCCGTTGAGCCACGTTGCGCCGTCGTTATAGCCCCAGAACACTACCGTATCCACAAGTCCCTCTTCTGCAAAGTCCATGAGCATGTTGAACAGCTCGCAGTACTTGTCATCAAACTGCTGCACAAACTCATCTGTCAGCTCTACCTCTGTGGACTCGTCGCCCCAGCTGTAGCACGACATATCAAGCTCGGTTATCTCGATTACGAAGTCGGGGTTTATCTCCTTTAAGCCGGCAAGTATCTCTATGTTATCCCTTGCAAGCTCTATGTCGGTGTCGTAGCCTATATGCATCTGCAAACCGACTCCGTCAACAGGAACGCCCTCTTCAAGCATGGTTTTAACCATGTTGTACATTGTAATAGCCTTGTTTGTGTTTGTCTCAAGCGAATAGTCGTTGATTATAAGGCGTGCGTCAGGGTCTGCCTCATGCGCGGTTCTGAACGCTATTTCGATAAAGTCGTACTTATCGCCGTCGCCGTCGTAGTCGCCGACGATTTTAAGCCAGTTAGAAAATCTCAAGCCGTAGCTGTCGTCGAGAACTTCGTTTACAACGTCCCACGTGTCTATTTTGCCCTTATAGCGGGACACTATGGTTGTTATATGCTCCTTCATTCTCTCTACCAGAACATCTGCGCTTACCTCGTTGCCCTCGTCGTCATAGAAGAACCAGTCGGGGCACTGAGAATGCCACACAAGCGTATGGCCGCGGAGAATTTTATCGTTAGCCTCTCCGTATTCTACGAATTTATCGGTGCTCGTAAAATTATATGTATCCTCAGAGGGATGAATATGGTCGGGCTTTGTGTCATTCTCCATGGTAAACACGTTGAATTGCTTGGTGATCAGGTTGTACTGATTTGTGCCCTCTTCAAGGTCGCTCGTATTTATCGCGGCTCCTATGTTGAAGTAATCGGCGTACTCCTCATATAAAGACGGGGCATCCTCGTCGTATGCATATTCCGGCAGATCGTTTCCGGAATATTTTAAATCGCTTGCACAGGCAGTAAAGCTTCCCATAAGCACAGCGCAAGCCGTCAGAACTCCGGCAAATCTAATCATTTTCATATTATTCCTCCTTGGTTTTATATTTTAAGCAGACACAACTTATCAGATGTATCCGCCTGACGCACAATAATCCATGAGCAGCTCTGTGACACGGTAGTATATCATTATTCCCTCTTCCACGTCGTTAAACTGCAAATTCGCCTCTGTGAGCGCATCAGACACCGCCTCGACGGTCTCTGTGGGGATTATCTCTTTGTCCTTATTTTCTTCCCAGTAATCGGCCTTATATGAATACAAATCATAGTCCCACACCTGCGACGGAACGCATGCAATCGCCTCGGCAAGCGCCTGCTCATATTCCGTTCCTATAAGCTCCGAGGCGTCGGAGTACAGATAGTAAAAAGCATCAAGGTATCCGCTGTACCTGACAGCCGGACTGTCAGAATTAAAGCACGCCACCATTGCGACAAAGCTCGCCTCATCCTCCTGGATAACGCCCTTTAAGTGTGACAGCTCGTGACATATCGTACTTGGCTTTGATATATCCTGGGTATCTCGATTATATGTAGCTTCAAAGGCAAAGGGTATATAAAGTCCGATAATGCCCTGCTGAGACATGAAAAACGAAGAGTAAATCTTTTTGGGGTTGGGATAGTATCCCGAAAGCTGAGAGTACTCGTTTGAAATGTTTTTCATGGCGGTTTTGCATTCCTCGATGTAGCTCTCGTCAAGGACTATGTAACCGTCCTCTCCCCTTTCAAACTCATCGTAAAGCTCCGCAAGTCTTACGCTCACATCGCCTATTGTCTCGATTAAAAGCTCTTCTGTGTGCTCGGTCTCAGGAAAATACCTTGATGAAAAAGTCGAGCACTGATACATTATAAAGCAGTTAAACGTTTCGGTGACAAGCACATACGCGAGCGCCCACAAGACAACCCTCAGGCATGTTTTAGACACCTTCTTGACGAGCGGCTTGTTCTTGCGCTTGACAATCGAAAAGACAATCAGCACCGGCAGTCCTATCAAAACCGCCGCAACGCCTGCTGCAATCATCAGCTCGCCTATCGAAAAGCTTACAAGCCCCGAAAGAAAGATAAAAGGCGTAGAAATTATGGGGTATATCTTTTGAACGTAAAAATCGGAAAAGCTTACGCTCAGCCTTGCAACAACGTTTGCAGCTATTGCAACGACAAATATTACAATTAAAACTATATCGGATTTTTTGAGCTTTAGTTTATTCATCAGTCCATTTTCTTATCTACGTTTATAACAAAGTAGTATTTGCCGCTCTCACCGGAAAACTCTTCGGCGAGAATTTCCTTTATTTTGTCAATGTCGTACTTTTCGCCGAACGGCTCCACAAGGTCAAACAGCACGTTTGTATGCGTGGGTCCCTCGACAAGTCTGAAGTCGTGTATGAGTATATCGGGATTATACTTCTTTATTCCCTCAAGCGTCAAATCGTAAAGCCTGTGCCTTCTCGGGTTTGACACATCGACGGGATCCATATGTATAGTCAGGTCAATTCCGAGCTTTGCCTTTGCCTCTCGCTCTATGTTGTCTATTACGTCATGTATGTGAACTATGTTTCCCTTTGCGTCAAACTCGGCATGTATTGATGCAAACGTGGAACCGACGCCGTAGCTGTGAATAATAAGATCATGGTGTCCTATTATCTCTTCATGTCCGTCGAAAAGCTCATATATTGCGTCCACCTGTTCCTGCGTCGGCGGAGTGCCGAGCATATTGCTTATAGCCTCACGAACCATTCCGAAAGCAGACCATATTACAAACACAGACACCGCAAGTCCTACCCAGCCGTCTATATTTATGCTGAACGCCTGCATCACTATCATGCTCACAAGAACAGATGCGGTTGTTATGATGTCGTTTCTTGAATCCATAGCCGCGGCTTTAATTGCATCGGAGGATATGGATTTTGAAAAATCGAGGTATGTCAGCATCTGAATGAGCTTTAAGATGATTGCCGCAGCGAGCACTGCGTATGTAGCTATGCTGATGTTGAGTTCCTGTGGCTGAATGATTTTATCTATAGAGCTTTTTGCAAACAGCGCTCCTATACACAAAACAAGTATCGCGACCAAAAGTGCAGTGATCTGTTCATACCTTGCGTGGCCGTACGGATGGTCTTTATCGGCGGGGCGGTTTGAAAGCTTAAAGCCCACCAGCGTAAATATTGACGAACCGGCGTCAGACAGGTTGTTAACTGCGTCCGCAATTATAGTTATACTGTTTGAAACCAAGCCTATAACAAGCTTTATAAAGAATAAAACCACGTTAGTGACTATTCCGAATGCGCCGGCAACAACTCCGTACCGTATTCTCACTGCCGGGTCGGAGACGTTTTTATAGTCTTTGATAAATAATTTTTTCAGCAAATTTACCCCAGCTTTCGCGCAATTACATTTATAAGTATATCATATTTTGCATGCAGATTGCAACAGCATATAATTGACACTGCGCAATCTTCGCAGCGCCTTACGCCTGCTCATCGAGCGTTAGCTCATATGCGGGCAGAAACTCATTTAAGAATATGTCTGCCTCCTTGAGTCCCATGCTTTTTATTGAGGCGAGGGTTTGTTTTTCTGCGTCGATGAAGTCGGTATTTCCCGAATTTCTCTCCTCTATGCACTTGATGAGCGCTGATATCTTATCTGCAAGCTTTACAAGCTTTAAAAGCTCCGCATCCTCGCATTTGAATATTTGCTCATAATCGTCGCGCATGTCGGCGGGTATCCTCGACAGAAGGTTTTCCACCGCTGCACTCTCCACCTCTTTATACGCACGGCTTATATCGCTGCTGAAATACTTGACCGGAGTCGGCAGGTCGCCTGTTATTATCTCCGGAACGTCGTGAAACACAGCTAAAACCGCAGCCCTGTCAGCATCCACGCATCCGCCGAGGCGGCGGTTATGTATCTCGCACAAAAGGTGAACTATTATCGCCGTATCCAAGGAGTGTTCAGCTATGTTTTCGCTCCTTGAATTTCGCATAAGTCCCCAGCGGTTTATGTATTTCATCCTTGATGTGAGAGCAAAAAAGCTGCTTTCCGTCTTATCGCTCATGAATCGGAAACCTCCTCCGGCTTGGGGTCATATTCTTCGTTTTCTATTGCGTAATCTATTACCTTTGCATAAAAGTCCGCAGGGTTATCAACAATCTTATCGGCAAGCATGTTTGCCTGTTCTTCATCGGGCGCAAACAGCTTTAAATCCATCAGCACCACTTCTCCCTCCGTGCACACGCAGTTTACGGAGTAGCCTATTTTCATCTTCGAGACCGACACCTTGACATCGTTGTCGTTTTTGAGCTTTGCAAAGAATTTTAATCCCGCAGAGAGTATCCTGTCGCGAAAGCTCTTGGGGACAAGCGTTTTGAAGTCGTTTGCCCCTTCCCACGAAGCCGTGGATAAAACATAATACTTTTCTCCGTCGATCTCCTTTTCAAGGAGCATGCCCGTCTCAAGCATCTGAGCTACAACCTCTGAAAAGGTAAAGTAATTCACACCGCCGGCAGATGTCGCTATCTCTATGAGCTGGTTATGGGTTATGGGACGATCGATTTGTCTTAGAAAATAGCATATAAGTATCTTTATAGCGTAGGAATCGTCGAGCGTCAGCCCCGACGGTATGTATTTATCGTAGTTTGCCATATTCTCTCCTTATATTGCATCTTTGAGTTTATATCTTTTTTATCTTTGCGAAAGTCGCCATTATTTTTTTAGTACCGACATCATCAAAAGATATTTCAAGCATGGTGTCGTTTGACATGGGAACAGCTTTTATTACCGTGCCGTCTCCGAAAACATTGTGGTGCACTCTATCTCCGATGCTAAAGCTTTGAGTGCTCTTAGCGGGGCGGTTTTCCTTTAAGCGCTCTATTTGCGATTGAAGTGAGGCGACGCGTCCCGAAGAATCGGAGTGCGAATGCTTGTCGACGGTGTCAAGCGCGCTGCGCTCAGACTTTACATTAACCGTTTCAGAAGGAAGTTCCTCGACAAACCTTGACGGCTTGTTGAAGCTTGTCGAGCCAAACAGCATTCTTTGCTTTGCGCAGGAGAGGTAAAGCCTTTTTTTCGCCCTTGTTATGGCGACGTATGCAAGCCTTCTCTCCTCCTCTATGTCCTCTTCCGTGCCCATGCTCCTTGAGCTTGGGAAGATATTTTCCTCAAATCCCACGACAAACACGTTGTCAAACTCAAGTCCCTTAGCCGCATGGATTGTCATAAGTATAACGCTGTCGTCATCTTCGTTCATATCGTCTATATCGGTATAAAGAGATATCTCCTCCAAAAATCCGGACAGCGTCGACTCTTCTGCGTTCTGAGAATAGTTTACCATAGTCGATTTAAGCTCTGATATGTTTTCAATTCTCGAAGCGCCTTCTTCGCCCTGGGATTTTAAGTACTCAAGGTATCCCGATGCATCCAAAAGCTCATCCAAAAGCGAGTCAAGAGGTATGAGCGGCGCATGCTCCCTGAGTGTGTCGAACATGGAGGCAAGCGCGGTCATTTTTGACGCCGTCCTTGAAAGGAGCGGTATGTCGCCTGCCGTTCTCATGACTTGCAGCGGCGACTCGCCAAGGCTTACGGAGATTTGCTCCAACATGTCTACGCTCGTCTGACCTATTCCCCTTTTCGGCTCGTTTATTATTCTTTTAAGCCTGAGAATGTCGTTTTCGTTATTTATGACTGACAGGTATGATATTATGTCCTTTATTTCCTTGCGCTCATAGAACCTTACGCCGCCTATGACTTTATAGGGTATTCCGCTTGCGACGAACGCGCGTTCTATGGAGTTTGACTGCGCGTTCATACGGTAAAGCACTGCGTTTTGAGAATACTTTCCGCCGCTTTTCACGCTTTTGAGTATGGTTTCGGCTACAAATCTCGCCTCGCCCTGTTCTGTTGCGGCTTTATACAGGACAACTTTTTCGCCGTCGCCCGCATCTGTCCAAAGATTTTTGCCTTTTCTGCCCTTATTGTGCTTAATCACCTCATTAGCGCTGGTGAGTATGTTCTGAGTCGAGCGGTAATTTTGCTCAAGGCGTATTACCTTTGCGTTTTCGTACTGGTTTTCAAACGAGAGGATGTTTTCTATAGTTGCTCCTCTAAAGCGGTATATGCTCTGGTCGTCATCTCCGACGACGCATATATTTTTGCGCTTTGCACACAAAAGTGCGACGAGCTTGTACTGAACCATGTTTGTGTCCTGATACTCGTCAACAAGCACGTATTTATACAAATTCTGATAGTGGTCAAGGACATCCGGATACTCTTCAAACAGCTTTACGGTGAGAAGTATGATGTCGTCAAAATCGACGGCGTTTGCAGCCTCAAGTCTCTTTTGATAGCCTGAGTACACCTTTGCTATCACCTGTTTTCTGTAGTCCCCGCTTGCAAGGCGTTCATACTCCTGCGGCCACACCTGTGCTTCCTTTGCGTGGGAAATCTCCGAAAGAACAGATTTCGGCGTAAACATCTTGTCCGATATATTCATATCTGACAAACAGGCTTTGATAAGCCTAACCGAGTCATCGGTATCGTATATAGTAAAGTTGGACTGATAACCTAAGTGTTCAATCTCACGTCTTAATATTCTGACGCAGGCGGAGTGAAACGTCGCGGCGGTTATTCCGGCGGCGTTTTCGCCGAGCATGTTTTCAAGTCTTTGTTTAAGCTCGCCCGCAGCTTTATTTGTAAACGTTATCGCGAGTATATTCCACGGGTTTACGCAGTCTACCGCGACAATCTGCTTGAGTCTTGCGCTGTCATCAGTCAAACCGTTTGCGTAGTCTGAGAGAAATTGTTCGTCCTCGGGATTTACGCTGTACCGTGCGGTATCATAGTATGCGTTTCCGAAATAAATCATGTTTGCAACTCTGTTTACAAGCACGGTTGTCTTGCCGCTTCCGGCTCCCGCAAGTATTAAAACAGGCCCGTTCACGGTAAACACCGCTTCACGCTGTTTATCGTTAAGCCCACTGAAATATTTAGAAAGCGCTCTTTGCTTGAGCGTCATAAATTCTTTATCGGTCACATAAATGCCCCCCTTAACTCATACGACTAAGTATATCATAGAATTCTGAAAAATAAAATAGCAATTATTCTTTTCTTAAATCTTACATAATACTATAGACACCGGCTTGATATATGGTGTATACTTGTTTTGTGTGCGACACTGACATTTATAAAGGAGGAATTTGATTGAAACTTTTCCCTGACAAGAAGTACAACAAAATATTTATGTACTGCTTCTCGTTTACGATAATAACATTGCTCATCATCACCATTTTGTTTCGGTGGGATGTGACGAGAAACATCATATCAAATATATTAAACATATTCGAGCCTATAATTCTCGCCGCCATCATCGCATTCATAATGAACCCGATGATGAAAAGCGCGCAGAAGTTTTTGTCTACAAAAATATTCAGGAAAAAGCCTCACCCAAAGCTCACTCGCGTTTTGGGAATAATGTTTGCTTCGATTGTGATAATCGCTGTGATTGCGGCGGTCATACTTTCAGTCATACCTGAGCTGATTTCAAACATCCCGGGAATATACGACGGGCTTGTAAACGACGTGATACCTCAGGTGCAGGCGTGGATAACAAAGCTGCTTGACGACAACCCGAGCATAGCCGCCATAGTGAACAACGAACTTGAGAGCATAACAAGCGCGATAGAGCGTCTTATATCAGGGCTTGTGCCTCAGCTGACAAGTCTGCTTGCAAGCGTATTGAGCTTTGCAAACTCGGTTAAGAACTTCTTCTTCGGGTTTATACTCGCAATATACTTCCTGTTCAGCAAGGAGGTTTTGCAGGCGCAGGCGAAAAAGGTCATTGTTGCGCTTTTCAGCGAAAAAGTATACCACAGGATATTTTCCATCACGTCAAACACAAATCACACCTTCCTCAACTTTATCTACGGTCAGATAATAGACGCCTTTATTGTCGGATGCCTTTGCGCGATATTCATGCTGATATTTAAGATGCCGTACGTGATGATAATATCGCTCATAGTCGGCACAACAAACATCATACCTATATTCGGCCCGTTCATAGGTGCGATTCCGTCTGCAATACTGATACTGATTGCAGAGCCGAGAAAGGTAATATGGTTTATCATATTTATAATCGCATTACAGCAGCTTGACGGAAACGTCATAAGCCCGAAAATACTCGGCAACAAGATAGGACTGCCGTCGTTTTGGGTGCTGTTCTCCATACTGATATGCAGCAGCATGTTCGGAATAGCGGGAATGATAATAGGCGTTCCGCTCTTTGCGGTGCTTTTAGACCTCTTCTCCGCCATCATAAATGCAAAGCTCAAAAAGAAAGACATGCCCACGGACAGAGAGTACTACTCGATACCGGGGGTAAACATAGGCACTGTGACGCCGGCGGAGCAGACATCGGCAATCGAAGAAATTACAGCTTCTGATCAAGGCTCGGAGCATGCGGCTCAGGATCTTGACTCGGAGCACGTGGCTGACGAGCCGGCGGAGCGGCAAAAATCAGAAAAATAAAGCGTGCAGACATTTAGGCATACAAATTCCGCAGGTTGAGAAAATCAGCCTGCGGTTTTTTGCATAAAAAAGCCCCGAGAGTATTCCCTCGAGGCTATGGAGCTGATATCCGGATTTGAACCGGAGACCTCATCCTTACCAAGGATGCGCTCTACCGACTGAGCTATATCAGCACCGTCACGGCACATACATACGTGCCACGGTTATTTATTATATCCGACACGGCTTCGTTTGTCAATAGATTTTTTTAAATTTTTTATAGGGAAATTTAATGCGGATTTATCATTTGAGTTCGCCGAAATATATCTCGGCTGCTTCGCTTCCGTAAAAATATTCTATCAAAGCTTTGATTATGGTGTCTGATATTCCGTCGATATTTGCTATCTCCCTTATGTCGGTAAAGCCGCCTATGGCGTCGCGCAGATTTATTATGGCATCTGATCTCGCGTCGCCTATTCCCTTTACCTCCATAAGATCCTCTTTAGTCGCCGAGTTTATGACGCTCATGTCAAGCTCCAGCAAAGAGGGCATGTCCACAAGCGCAGCAGAATCGGCGTTTGCGCTCCTTACAACAGCTATGCCCGCAACCGACAGAGCAAACATCACCGCCACGGTGAAAAACAGTATCTTTTCAGCAAGGCTCACCTTCCCGCTGTAATCGGAATCTATTGCTTCAAGGCGTCTTTTAGCTCTTGCACTTTGTCCGTTCTCTCCCATGGCAAATCAATATCCTCTCTGCCCATATGACCGTAAGCCGCTATTCTGCGATAAATAGGTCTTCTCAAATCAAGCGTACTTATTATTGCGGACGGTCTTAAATCAAACACCTTGTTTACCGCCTCTGCAAGTTTGTCATCGCTGACGCAGCCTGTTCCGAACGTATCCACAAGCAGCGAAACCGGATGCGCCACGCCGATGGCGTACGCAAGCTGTATCTCGCACTTTGATGCGAGTCCCGCTGCAACGATATTCTTTGCAACGTATCTTGCGGCGTATGTCGCCGAGCGGTCAACTTTTGTCGGGTCTTTGCCGCTGAACGCTCCGCCGCCGTGGCGAGAGTATCCGCCGTATGTATCGACAATTATCTTTCTTCCGGTAAGTCCGCAGTCGCCCTGAGGCCCGCCGATTACAAACCTTCCGGTTGGGTTAACATAGTAAACCGTGTTGTCATCCAAAAGCTCAGGCGGTATAACCGCCTTTATGCATTTATTTATTATGTCCTCGCGTATTGTCTGCTGGGATACGGCGCTGTCATGCTGCGTGGATATGACGACGGTGTCTATTCTGGTGGGCTTGCCGTCATCGTATTCAACCGTCACCTGGCTCTTGCCGTCCGGTCTTAAATATCCGAGTTCCCCGCTCTTTCTAAGCTCCGAAAGCTTTCTTGTGAGCTTATGCGCATAATATATGGGCATCGGCATGAGCGTGGGGGTCTCATCGCACGCAAAGCCGAACATCATTCCCTGATCGCCTGCGCCGGTGTCAAATTCATTTGACTGTCTTCCCTCGAGTGAGTTGTCTACGCCCATCGCTATATCAGGCGACTGCTGATGAATTGATGTCAAAACAGCGCACGTTTCGCTGTCAAAGCCGTACTTTGCCCTGTCGTATCCTATATCTTTTACAACGCTGCGGACTATCTTTGATATATCAAGCGACGCTTTGGTGGTTATTTCTCCGAGGCAAAGTATAAGTCCGGTTGTGCAGGTGGTTTCGCATGCCACTCTTGAGTACGGGTCCTGCCTCAGGCATTCATCGAGCACCGCATCGGATATCTGATCGCATATTTTATCGGGGTGACCCTCTGTGACAGACTCGGAGGTAAATAAGCTCTTCATTTTCAGTTTCCTTTCTTAATTTTACTAACCAGCCACAAAAACAGCGCCCGAAAAATTCGAGCGCGGCGAAAAGACAAATGGATTCTATCATTTTCCTCATCTTTCGGATATACCGCTGGATTTAGCACCTTGAAAACAGGTTGCCGGACTTCACAGGACCAGATTCCTCCGCCGCTCTTGATAAGGCTGATTCATTTCGGTATGTATTATACAACATATATCTTTACGTGTCAACAAAACTCTCTTAAAATTTAAGCTCCCACTTGCCGCAAAAGCCCACGCCGAGGCGGTAAAAAATCCGTCTCGGCGTGGGCAATATAGCACTTATACCTTACTCTTTTTTCTTACTGCGCATCCTCTGCGTCTTGGTCCGTGGTTGCGTCGTCTGTAGTGTCCTCCGTGGCATCGTCTGTTGTATCCTCGGCGGTGTCATCAGCGTCTTCTGCTACAGGCTGCAAAGCTGCATCGGGATTGCTCTCAACGCCCGCCATATAGTCCTCAAGTGTGCCGTAGTAAACGCCAAGCTCGTTTATGGTGAGACCGTCAAGCGTGGTGTCCCATGTAAGCGCCTTAAAAGCGAGCTGCAAAGCGGTATCGTTTGCTATTTCAGCATCGACATACTCCGTAGTCAGTTCTATCAGGTAGTCGTACTCTCCGGAATTAAATCTGAAGTACTCGTTCATGTCTATCTGTCTTGATGCGGTGACCTCGACCTCATCAAGGAGCCACAATCTGAAGTTGTTATCGGAAGTGCCCTTGATGTGAACAACTATGGTATTGCCCATGCCGACGCCGGAAGGAAGCTTGAATGCTACAAGCGTTGCTCCGTTTATGGTGAGTCCGTCGTCAGTCCACTCCAAAGCAGCGTCGTCAACTTCTATAGGCGAGTTGACTATCTGAGCACGTCCGAAGCTGTCCTGAGTTACAGGGATTGCGGTAAACTTGGTCTCGTCATAGGTTGCGAAAAGCTCTGCGGGAGCGTTTGCAAACCACTCGACGTCAGCCTTATAGTCGTCAAGCGTGCCATTATAGAAAGCAAGCTCTGTGATTGTGATATCCGCCGCTGCTCCGTCGTCAGTTGAGATTTCCACGTATCCGGTGCCGGTGGGTATTCCCTCGCTTTCAGTATCAACGCCCTGATCATACTGGATGTAGTACTCAAAGTCGCCCGACACGTTTTCAAATCCGTTTGCATAGCTGTTGCCGTACTTGACCTTAACAGAGCTTTCGGTGGCTGCTGTTCCCTTTATGTAAATAACGGCGCTTTCGCCGAAGTAAATATCCTCAACATTGAAGGATATGCTGCTGACGTTTGCGCTTACGCTGCCGTCCTCGTTATAAGTCACGCTGCCATCCTCGGGAAGGTACGCATCGATCGTATCCGCCGTCATGGGGATGTCCTTAACAAGCTCTGCTATGAACTCGGGATTCGGCTCCGCCTCAACAGGCTCCTCAACCGGCTCCTCTACAGGCTCTTCCGGCTCTGTTTCTGACGGTTCCTCATCAGGCTCTTCGGCCTCTGTTTCCTCCGGCTCTTCAGCCTCGGTTGACTCTGTGGCAGCAGTTGTCACAGCCTCATCATCGGCGCTGTCAGAGCACGCCGTGAGTGAAAATACAAGTGCACATGCTAATAAAAGAGCTAATAATTTTTTCATCATTACTCTCCTCCGCTTTAAATTTATAATTAAATTATAACGCTTTACCGAAATAAAATCAATAATATCGTATAAAACAAGCCCAAAACCGGCACATTGCACAATACAGTGATGTAATTTACGGGTATATTTCCTATATGAAGCGAAGAGGGCGGGCTTACCGTCGTGCGTATTGCGACGATAAGCTGTCCGACAAATAAAACAGCGGCACTCACAAGCCGAGCGCCGCTGCAATACTAAATTCAATCTTTGATTTTATAAAGAGCAATCTCTGCTATGTTGCACATATAATCTTCGGTTGCTCCTTCTGCTCTGCCCTCGGGAACATCGTATCTAATATAGCGGTAGTTATATTCCTTGTCCAAAATAGCGTAGTTCATGCCGGAAGCAGGTGCATAGGACACCACATATATTTCTTCCCACTTCTCGCCGTTCTTAGAGCCGTAGAATCTTCCGCCGTTCATTCTTCCCTCATAACCCGTTCTCGGAGCAAAGCCCAACACATCAAACTTTACGGATTCGCCGAGGTCTAACTCAACCCAGCCTTCTGCCGTGCCGTCAAAGAATGTCTGAGTATCGCCGTCCACAACCTTATCTGCGGTATCGTCGCCGTTGTTCCAAGCCATAGAACCGGTTACGGTTGCATCGCTTACAGGCACTTCTTCAAGCTCTATATTGCCAAGCTCAACGCCGTCAACTATGAATGTTGTCACAGAGTTTGCCTTAAGCTCTGCCACAAAGCCGTCGCCGTATGTGCCCATGTCCTCAAGCTGTGCCCAATGTTCGCCGTCCTCGATAGTTCCGCTTGTTCTTATCGTCTGAACCCTGCCGCCGACAGCAGCCATCTGCGAAAGGTCATAGTTTACGTACTTATCCTCGGCAGTCTTATTCAAAGCCACGATCACAAGCTCTTTTGTATCCTTATTATACGCTGCAAGGGAGTCTGCGCCGCAGTGAATCAAGGTCATGCCGGGACGGATATACCTTGTGAACTGACCGAACGCATAGTACTTTTGAGTGAGTATAATGTCAACGTTGTCATGGTCGGCAACTGCTGTTCCCCAGAATCCCTGAGTGATATCTATCATACCCGAATCCTGACGGCCCTTGTATCCTTCCTCGCAGATGTGCTTATCTATTACCTGCCAAAGCACCCATGCGGAAGGAGAAAGTGAGTTTATATCGCTTATAATCTTCTCGCCGAGCCACAAAGCAGCGCCCATTTCACCTGCATCGGTGCCGGCGACGCCGTTTCCGTCAACCTCGCTCATCCAAAGGTTAAAGCCCTCGTCCTTAGCAAGCTGTCCAAGCTCGCCTATCCTGGTGGGGTTATATGTATGCGTATTTATTCTGCCGAGATACTCCTTTGCCTTATCGGAGTAGAGGTTGTACTCCTCTATCTGAAGCTCTGTGCTTGTCTCATCGCTCGCAACAACCATCACGTTGTCGAGGTCATACTGTCTTAGCGCCTCATAAGTAAGCTCAATTATCTTAGACTGAGACTCGCCCGCATCAAAGTGGCAGCCCTCCTGCTTATAGCTGTTCGCGCCCCAGAAGTTTGTATTCGGCTCGTTCATGGGAGACACGCTTGTCACCTCTATGCCGAGTTCATTCTGAATATAGTTAGTGACATGAGCCAGGTACTCCGCAAAGTCATCAAAGCAATCTTCCTTGAGGTTGTCTATGTTGGGATCGAATCCGCCCGAGGAGCAACCGCTCACCGTCATAAAGTACGGAGGTGAATTTGAGAACACCTCTACTATAGCCTCATCGCCCGCAGCCTCAACTGCGCGCTTTAAGACGTTGAGCTGACCTGCGTCCGCGTCATAATCGTAAACGTACTCACCCGTTTCCTCGTCCAAAACAAGCCATCCGGGCACATCGGAGTCTGTTCTTGTTATGTGATTATGGGTCGGGTCGTCTCCGCCGCCGATATTATAGCGCATGATGTTCAGGCGCAGTCCGTCATCGCCGAAGAAAAGATCCGCCGCCTGCTGAGAAAGCTCATCGGAGTATCCGATTCTGTTTGCCCACCAGCAAAGGCTCGTTCCCCAGCCCTCAAACACGCCGCCGTTCATCACGGACGCTTTCAAGGGTGAAACGCTTACAACAGTATCAACAGTTACATCGTCAGGCATGATTACCTCCAAGTTGTCATAGTTGTTGCCGTCTGCGGGATCATCAGCTCCGTCGGATGCACATCCCACCATTGACGCTGCCATACACAGGCATGTGACGCCGGATATAAGTCTGTTAATCTTTTTCCCCATTACATTACCTCCAAGTTTGGCAAGCAAAATTTACTCTTTCGCTTGTTTCGCTCATTTATTTGATAATATTACTATAACCTTTTTTCATCACATTTCAATATAACAAAACTCGCATCAAACCAGTTCAAAATGTAAATATATTAATATACTCTTTACACGAAATCGCGAATTATCTGTGATAAAGGCGGCTTATGGGCTTATAGATTATGTAGCATATTGCAGCCTCGATTAAGCCCTTGCACAATGTAAACGGGAAATTGAAAACTATGAGGCAGTTTAAGAGTGAGTTTTCGGTAGGTACGCTTGCAATCGGTTCAAGGATGGTCTCATATGCGTCTATTATCGCATCGAGCGGCATGTTGTACACCACGACATATGCAGGGTAAACGAAGAAGTAGTTAATCGGTATGCTTACTACCGCCATGAGCACCGCTCCGCACACGCATGCAATTATTGCGCCGGCGCGGTTGTGCTTGAATTTATATATCATTCCCGCGCTGAAGGTAAACACTGCGCCGAATATGAAGTTGCAAAGCTCGCCAACTCCCAAAGAGGATCCGAAAGGCAGATGAATGATGTTCTTTACAAGCTCTATCACCACGCCGTACAGCGGTCCGAGTACAAAAGTACCTATAAGCGCAGGTATATCCGACAGGTCAAGCTTGACAAACGACGGGATTATCGGTATCGAAAATTCAAGAAACTGCAAAACCGCAGACACCGCGGTGAGCATGGCGCAAGCGGTGATGGCTCTTGTTGTGATTTTCGATTTTGCTTTTACATGTGTTTGTGTGTTTTCAGACATAGATATCACTCCTATACATAAAATAAAAGCCCGTGAAAAATCTTTCACGGGCTTTGCATGCTTAAAATAGCTGAAACTAATCTTCTTCCATCCAGACTGTAACTGTCGGTATCGGAGTTTCACCGATTCATGCTTTCGCTCGCGGACTTTACCGCCGATTGGGACTTGCACCCTACCCCTGAAGATATATTTATACAGTATTAAGTTGCGGCTGTTTTACAAAGAAAACAGCGTTATTCGTTTTCGTCCTTCTCGCAAGATGGCTCTTCACTGCCAAGGTCAAACTCCAAAAGCTCTCCGCAGTTGGGGCATTTAATAGAGCCTTCCTGTACCATTTCGTATGTAAGCTCTATTGTGTCGCCGCAGGTGGGACATACAACCTCGTAAGTATCGTCTTCGTCGTCGTGACAATCGCAGTGATCGTCGCAGCAGCACTCGTCGTCATCGTCACAGCACTCGTCATCTTCGTCGTCATCATCGCCGTAAACGATCTGCTCTACATCGCTCAGATCCTCGTCTATGTTGTTGCAGAACTCAACAATATCGTCTACATCGGAATCAATGGTGTCAACGCTTGATGCTATCTCATCGAGAAGATCGCCTATGGCAAGGAGTATCTTTCCGGTGGGAGTAGAATCATCTACGCCGAGTCCGTCCATAAGTCCGCTTAAATACTTAGCCTTTTCTGATAAAGTCATAATAACCCTCCTAAAAAAGATTATTTGCATATTTCACAGCGCGCACTTTGCAATATGCATGCATCGCCGTGTCTGCCGTTGCATGAATGACGTCGGGCAAGCGTCCTGCCTTGTAAAAAACAGCGTGTTCGCATGCCGCAAGCATCGGGAGAAAGTGAGCGGCTTTAAGCTCTGCTCATATACTCTCCGGTTCTGGTGTCAATTCTTATTACGTCGCCCTCGTTGATGAAGAGAGGAACCTTAATCTCTGCACCGGTCTCAAGAGTTGCGGGCTTGGTGGCGTTTGTAGCCGTGTTGCCTGCAAATCCGGGGTCGGTCTGAGTTACCTTGAGGTCAACAAAGTAAGGCGGCTCAACGCCGAACACCTTTCCCTTGTAAGAGAGAACGGTGCAAACCATGTTTTCCTTTACGAACTTAAAGTTGTCGCCGACATCTGCGGGGCTTACGGGAATCTGCTCATACGTCTCGGTGTCCATGAAGTAATACAGCTCGCCGTCTGTATAGGAATACTCCATTTCTCTTCTGTCGATGAAGGCTGTGGGGAATTTAGCGGTGGGGTTGTAGGACTTCTCTACAACAGCGCCTGTTATAACATTCTTGGTCTTGGTTCTAACGAAAGCAGCTCCCTTGCCCGGCTTTACATGCTGGAACTCGATAACCTGCATTACGTTGCCGTCCTCCTCAAATGTTACGCCGTTTCTGAAATCACCTGCTGTGATCATATAATATTGTCCTCCGTTTCTTTTCGAGCTGCTGTATTATTGCGGCAGCATCCCGACAAAAAATAATACTTATAATTAACTTTCATATACCGCACGGCCGCATCGCACAGTGACTTACAGTTTATTTTAACCGATACTCAGCAATAATGCAAGGGGTTTTACAAAGAAATAAGTGATTTCTTAGCCAGAGTCATATTTTCGCAGCCGTCCTTCTTTACAATTACGAAGTCCTCTATGCGCACGCCGAACTCACCGGGGATATATATTCCCGGCTCAACGGTTACTATCATGTTTTCCTTGAGAACACGAGTGGACGAAGGCGCTGCCGTAGGAGCCTCGTGTATCTCCATGCCGACGCCGTGTCCCAAAGAATGTCCGAACATCTCGCCGTATCCCGCGGCGGTGATGACGTCTCTTGCAACCTTGTCAGCATCGTGACCTGTGATTCCCTCTTTGATTGCAGCTATGGTTTTAAGCTGAGCGTCAAGGACGATGTTATACACCTGCTCCATCTTTTCCGTGGGCTTTCCGACGCACACCGTTCTTGTCATATCGCTGTGATATCCGTCATACGTAGCTCCGTAATCCATCAGAACAAAGCTGCCTTCCTTTACGACGTTATCGCCGGGAACTCCGTGAGGCAGGGATGTATTTGCTCCCGTTATGGCTATAGTGTCAAAGGACAGGGCCTCTGCGCCGTTTTTAAGCATATAGTAGTCAAGGCAAAGGCCTATTTCCTTTTCCGTGACGCCGGGCTTTATAAAGTTAAGGACATTTTCAAACGCAGCCTCAGCTATTCTCTGAGCTTTGATCATTTTATCTATCTCGTCCTGTGTCTTGACGATTCTCAGCTCGCCTATTGCATCGCTGAGCGCAGATGAAGAGACGATTTCCGCCGCAGTTATGCGCTCCTTATACATATTCAGCATGGACACTGTCATGGTGTCGCTTTCGATTGCGGCGGTCTTTGCGCCATGCTTTTTAAGAAGCTCATTGATCTGGTCAAAGAGCTTGCCCTGAAGTATAACCTGTGCGTCCTTGACTTTCTTAGTCGCAGCCTCGATATATCTGAAGTCGATTATAAGGTACGCTTTTTCCCTAAAGGCCACAACAGTGCCTGCGGACGACTTCATACCGCTGAAATATCTGCGGTTTACATCTGATGTGATGATTGCGGCATCGATTTCATCGGGAAGAACCGCAAAAAGTCTCTCAAATTTGTTCATGATAAAGATCCTTTCTGATTTATATACTTAAAAATTTTAAATATGCAGTTTTCATTGCAAGCGCGTCGAACGACTGAGTTCCCGCGCTCTCGCATATAAACGTAGGTGCGAGCTGTTTTTTTGCCACAAGCTCCATCAGCGGCTCATAATCAGGGCCGTACACGTTGTCCTCAAACGTAAGATGTCTTTTTTCACCGCCGTTTTGAGTATACTCGATTTTTGAGAAGTGGGAGTGGAACGTCTTGAGTCTGTCGCTGCCGAGTTTGTCCTGTATCCTGTCAAGAATATGCTCAAACGCCTCATATGAGTTGACCTCGCCAAGCGTCCTTGCGTTTAGGTGTCCGAAATCTATGCAGGGTATAAAGCTGTCGTCAAGCGCCGAAAGCTCCAAAACCTCCTCAAGCGTGCCGAGCTGATTTATCTTTCCCATTGTCTCGGGGCAAAAGTGTATTTGCTCATAGCCCTCATCAACAGCCATTTTCCTTGCCCTTTTCAAAGTATCCTTTGCAAGCTCAAGCGCATATTCTCTTGTCATCTTTGAGCAGGAGCCGGAATGTATGACTATCCTGTCCGCCCCGATTTTTTGAGCTGCCCTGCAGCTTTGAAGTATGTAGTCTATGCTCTTGTCTCGCTTTTGCTCCTCGACGCTTGACAAGGATATAAAATACGGCGAGTGCAGGGAGAGTTTTATGCCGTGCTTTTGCGCCTCGCTGTTGAGCGCTGCCGCAGAGGCATCGGTGACTCTTACGCCCTGTCCGCACTGATATTCAAACGCATCAAGCCCAAGCTGCTCAAGGTATGCGGGCATATCCTTAGACGATTTATATTTTTTCAAAAAGTCCTCCGAGCTTCCCGCCGGGCCGAACAAAGCATTCATAGATTCACATCCTTTTGTATTCTTTTTCTCTTAGGCAAAAGCGGCTTTTCGAGCGCTCTTTTAACTCTGAACCAAAAGCCGGTCTCATACACAATCGGGAAGGTGAATATACTTCTTATCCCCGCAAGTCCGCTGCCCAAAACATCGGTGAAAATCTGATCTCCGATGGACGCAGTCTCCGACTTGTCTGTGCCAAGCTCCGAAAGAGCCCTTTTGTAGCCTTTTGAAAGTGGCTTTCCGGCATCGCACACAAATTCAAGCCCCAAAACGTCCGCAAAGGGTTTTACTCTCTCATAATGGTTGTTTGACAAAATAATCATTTTAACATCGGTTTTTTTCATCGCATCAAGCCATTTGCCTATCCTCTCGTTCGGAACAGGGTTGTTGTGTGTGGTGAGCGTGTTGTCGAGGTCGAGTATGAGTGCTTTTATGTTTTCGCGCTCTAAAAACTCTATGCTCACATCGGCTATGGAATCAAAAACATATTCAGGTCTGAAAAGCATCCGCTTACCATGCCTCCAAAAACAAAAGCGAACAGACAGACTGCTCGCTTTTCTTAAAATTATACTGTTATTAGTACTTGCGCTTACGAGCAGCTTCAGACTTCTTTTTGCGCTTTACCGAAGGCTTCTCGTAATGCTCTCTCTTGCGCACCTCGGCAATAACACCGTCTCTTGCGCAGGATCTCTTGAAGCGCTTGAGCGCGGTCTCCAGCGATTCATTTTTACCGACACGTACTTCTGCCATTTACTGTTCCCTCCCTTTGCCGCATGGGCAGAGGATTTTACATTAGTCATTAATGTAACTAACGTTTATTATACGTCTGCCTAAACAATTAGTCAATAGTAATTTTAAATTTTCATAAACATTTATTTGCCCGATTATTTGCCCGCAGCTAAGTGCAAAAGCTTTAAACTGCTTATCTTGCGGCTTTACCTGACGACTATGTTTACAAGCTTGCCTTTTACGTAGATTTCTTTTACAATTGTCTTTCCGTCAAGCTCTGCTGCAATCTTCTGGTTCTTCTTTACAAGCTCCAAGACCTCATCCTGAGCAGCATCTGCGGATATGACAGCCCTGTCCTTGAGTTTTCCGTTTATCTGGACGGCAATTTCTATCTCGTCGTCCTTGCACATGGATTCATCGAACTCCGGCCACTTTGCGTCATGGATATATCCGCCGAAGCCGCAGTTTTGATACATTTCCTCTGTTATATGCGGTGCAAACGGATAAAGCATTATCAAAAAGTCCTTAAGCTCTCCGCGGCTTATCGAACCGTCCTGATAGAAATCGTTGAGTATTGTCATCATGGCAGCTATGGCGGTATTGAACTTCATGCCGTCTATATCTGCGCTGACCTTCTTTATCAGCTTATGCATCTTCGAGGCGAAGTGCGGTCTGTAGCCCTCGTCATCTGTAAGCATATCGGCCAAAGACCATACTCTGTCCAAAAATCTCTTGCAGCCCTTGACGCTTGAGTCGCTCCACGGGGCGGCCTTTTCATAATCGCCCATAAACAAAGCGTAAACTCTGAGCACGTCCGCGCCGTATGCCTTTATAACATCGAGCGGATCGATTACATTGCCCTTGGATTTGCTCATCTTCTCGCCGTCGGGTCCGAGTATCAATCCCTGAGCGGTGCGCTTCATGTACGGCTCATCGGTATTCACAACGCCGATATCGTAAAGGAACTTATGCCAGAAGCGAGAGTAGATCATATGCCTTGTGACATGCTCCATGCCGCCGTTGTACCAATCTACCGGCATCCAATACTCCAAAGACTCCTTAGACGCAAGCTCTTTATCGTTATGCGGGTCGCAATATCTGAGGTAATACCACGACGATCCTGCCCACTGAGGCATTGTATCGGTTTCTCTCTTTGCGGGCGCTCCGCACTTGGGGCACTTGCAATTTACGAAGGAGTCAATCTTGGCAAGCGGGCTTTCGCCGTCCGATCCGGGTACAAAGTTTTCAACCTCGGGAAGTTTCAGCGGCAGCTCGTCATACGGCACCGCAACCATGCCGCAGTGCTCGCAGTAGATAATAGGTATAGGCTCGCCCCAATATCTTTGACGGTTGAACGCCCAGTCTTTCATTTTATACTGAACGCCCTTTTCGCCTATTCCCTTTTGCTCAAGGTACTCAAGCATCTTTTCGATAGAGTCCTTTTTATTTGTCATTCCGTTCAGCACTCCGGAGTTGACCATCTCGCCGTCGCCGGTATACGCCTCCTTTGAGATGTCTCTGCCCTTGATGACCTCGATAATATCTATGCCGAACTTCTTTGCAAACTCATAGTCACGCTGATCATGCGCAGGAACAGCCATGATAGCGCCCGTTCCGTATCCCATCATGACGTAATCGGATATGTACACGGGTATTTCCTTGCCGTTTACGGGGTTGATTGCGGTAAGTCCGTCTATTTTCACGCCCGTCTTGTCCTTGACAAGCTGAGTTCTTTCAAACTCCGTCTTTTTAGCACACTCGGCTCTATATGCAGATATTTCATCCATGTTGGATATCATGCTGCTGTTTTCATCTATTATGGGATGCTCAGGAGCAATGACCATGAACGTTACACCGTAAAGCGTGTCGGGACGGGTGGTGTATATTCTGAGCTTTTCGGACAAGCCCTTTATCTCAAAGTTTACAAACGCACCGGTGGACTTTCCTATCCAGTTTTCCTGCTGAAGCTTTATATTCGGGAGGTAGTCAACCTCCTTGAGTCCCTCCAAAAGTCTGTCGCAGTATGCGGTGATTCTTAAATACCACACGTCCTTTGACTTTTGAATTATATCGCTGTGGCATATGTCGCATTTTCCGCCCTGGGAATCTTCGTTTGAAAGGACAACCTTGCAGCTCGGGCAGTAGTTTACAAGCGTCTTATCCCTGAAAGCAAGTCCGTGCTCGAACATCTTCAGGAAAATCCACTGCGTCCACTTATAATATCCCGGGTCGGTTGTATCTATAGTTCTCGACCAGTCAAAAGCAAATCCCACTTTTTTGAGCTGCTCGGAAAAATACTTTATGTTCTTATCCGTGGATATCCTGGGGTGGATGCCTGTCTTAATGGCATAGTTTTCTGCGGGAAGTCCGAAGGCGTCAAAGCCTATCGGGAAAAGCACGTTATATCCTTCGAGTCTTTTCTTTCTGCCTATTACCTCAAGACCGGAGTACGCCTTTATATGTCCTACATGCATGCCCGCTCCGGAAGGGTAAGGAAACTCTACGAGCGCATAAAACTTCTTCTTCGACGGGTCTATGTGCGCCTCAAAAGTGCCGTTATCCTCCCAAAACTTTTGCCATTTGTTCTCCACGGCTTCAAAGTTATATTTCATCTGTACCAGTCCTTTAAACAACAAAATGATTTATCATTATATCACATTAAAGTGCTTATGTCAACCGCTTCGCCGTCGCTCCACAGTTTTTCAAGCGCATAATCTTTTCTTGCATCCTTATAGAAAACATGAACTATGATGTCGCCGTAATCCATTGCTATCCAGCTTGCGCCGTCAAAGCCCTCAATATGGTCGGGCTTTACACCCTTTTCGCCGAGCTTAAACTCTACTTCATCTGCAAGTCCTCTTGTGTGGGTGGTGGACGTTCCGTTGGCTATAACGAAATAATCCGCTATAATCGTGAGGTCGCCTATGCGAATTACGCGGATGTCTTCCGCCTTCTTTGAGTCAAGCGCCTTGACTATCTCGGTGAGCTTTTCTTTTTGCGTCATGTTATCACTTTCCTTTATGTTAAAATTTGTCTTATATTTACGGCAACGCCGTAAAAGCTGTCCAAAACTCCGTCATAATTTTTAAATCCGAGTTCATCCGCAGGGACTTCAACGTCCTTTACACGAAAATGCTCGTTCAGAACCTGCGCAAGCTGCTCTTTATCGGCGGCAAACACTCCCAAAAGCGTCTGTCCCGGGAACATGAAGACATCGGTTTTATCCATATTGACGCTGTTAAACAGGTTTACAAGCTCTATCATCTCATTTATGTCGGCGTCTGATTTAACCTCGTTCACGATTATGTCCAAGAGCTTTGAAAACCACGTTGCCCCGCCCATGCGGTCAAGCGTATCGAGTGCAGAGGCAAAAAACTGTCTGTAGGCAAGCGCGCTGTCAAGTCTGTTTTCCGAATATGCCACGCCGTCGTTTGCAAGCATCTGAGCTACGCTTCCGGTGAGCTTTCTCTTTCCGTCCGAGAGAGTATACTTGCCTAAGTTCACCGGCTTATCAACATCAATCGAAACTCCGCCGACTGCGCTGACGCAATCGGACAGCGCCTGAGTGTCCATTTCGGCGCTCACGTCGATTTTTATCATCAGCGCATGGCTGACTATATCTCGGTAAACACCCGTTTCATACGCCTGCTCAAGCGTGCCGGAAAAATCATCGACTTCAAGTTCCGCCGACACCGGTATCTCCACGACATCAAGGGTGTGCTTGTCAACATCAAAGCACATCAGATGTGCACGGCAGAGCTGTCCCGAATCGGTGAGTGAAAGCAAAACGTTTTTCTTTGATGTGACAGTGTCAAAGCTGTAACCCATAGATGCATATCTGACATAGTCTGGCTCGCTTTGCGTCATCTGCGCATGTCTTTTGCCTGCGTTTGCCGCCATGCTCAGCACGACATACGTCACCGTGCCGGACATGACGCAGCACACCGCAGTTATAAGTGCAAGCTTTCTTTTAAACTTTGAACTTAGCTGCTTTTTCGTTTCCGGCGTCTTTGAGCGTAGCTGCCTTTTCGTTTCTGATACCTTTGAGCGTAGCTGCCTTTTCGTTTCCGATACCTTTGAGCGTAGCTGCCTTTTTGCTTTTGCCATTAAGCATAATACCTGAAAGGGCGATGCATCCTTTATCTCATAGAAATTACGCTAAGATATTCAGCCGTTCTTTTTATCGTGACTGAGCTTGTACAGCGTATATTCGTTATACGCTTCAAGAGTACACAAGGGTATCGTTCTCACGTGCGTGCAAGAGTAGCTGACGGAAAACTTCAGTGCCTCATACATGCCTATGTTTATATCGCGGTATGTGCACCCCCTTATGTAATCGACGTCGTCAAAGTCTCTTTCAACAGATATCAGATCCGCTATATATATTATTTTTTCAAGCAGTGTCATGCCCTTTTTGGCAACGGTGTGATATCTTATGGCGGACAGTATTTCCTCGTCGTCTATTCCGAAATGCTCTTTTAAATACACCGATGCAGCTATTCCGTGGTATGTTTTAGGGGCTGCAAGCTCCACCTCGTCTACAAACGAGCTGCTTCTCTTGACAAGCTCAAGCTGCTTGTCGTAGGGTATTTCCTTGCAGGTATCGTGCAAAAGCCCCGCCTCATAAGCTCTGTCCCTGTCGCAGTCATACACGACCGCAAGTCTGAGCGCCTCGTTTGCGACATTCACAGAATGCCTAAAGCGTTTTTCCGACAGGTTCTTTTGAAGGTAGCTTACATACTTAGTATACTTCGATCTGTCAAATTTATATAGATTGTTTTTGCGTATATAGTCTCCCACGCACTTGGGAATAAAGCCGTCGGCATTTGAATACGCCATAAGCCTTGCCCTTATATCTGTTGAGGACACGACAGAAGGCGTGCAGTCGAGAACGACGCACTTTCCGCCGCGCTTTCTAACTATCTCATCTGCGTCACGGTCTATTGTTTTTGCGTCTTCGGGATTTCTTGCAAACACCGCCAAAGATGCAAGCTCCATTATCCTGTCAGCATGAAACCATCCGGAAAAGCTTTTCAACATGTCGCTTCCCATGAGAAAACACAGCTCGTCGTCCGGATGTTCCGTCCTGAAGTGCTCTAAAGTGTTTACGGTATAGCTCTTTCCGCCAAGCTGCATCTCGTAATCGCTGACTTCAACGCCGGCAATGTCCTTGACCGCCTCGCGGCACATGTTTATCCTGTGTACATCAGAAACGAGGTCCTTAGCCGACTTGTGCGGCGGGATATGTGCGGGCATCAATATAAATCTGTCGGGCGAAAGCAGTTTAACGGCGGATTTTATTACTTTCATGTGCCCGTTGTGTATGGGATTAAACGTTCCGCCGAATATGACAATTCTCATGGCTTACACGTTCACATCTATTACCGGCTTTTCGGGGTTGCGCTTATACAGCACAGCCTTTGAGCCTATGGTTATCACAACTTCCGCGCCGATTCTCTCGGCTATTTCCCTTGCGGCCTCCGCCGATGTGTACAGCGAATTGTCAAGGCATTTTATTTTAATTATCTCATGCGCCCTTAAATAATCGTCTATCTGCGCAACCTGGGCGTCGTTTATGCCGCCCTTTCCTATCTGAAACACCGGCTCAAGTCCTGCCGCTATGCTCTTGAGGTATGCGCGCTGCTTTGAAGTAAGCATTCACATCCGCCTTTCGTTACCTTATTTTTGTCTTTAAATATTCCTCAAGCTTTCTGAGCGCCTCGCCGCGATGGCTCACCGCGTTCTTCTCATCTTCGGAATACTGAGCGAGGGTTCTGTCCCCGGCTACAAATATGGGGTCGTATCCGAACCCGTTATCCCCTATTCTCTCGTAGCCTATTCTGCCCTCTATTTTCCCGTCAAACTGCGTCATCTCGCCGTTTTCGTCTATATAGGTTATGACGCAGACAAACCTTGCGGTTCTCTTTGAATCGGGCACGCCCTCAAGCTTGTTCAAGACAAGATAGCACCTGCCTATATCGTCCACGCCTTCGCCGCCGTATCGCGCCGAATAAACGCCAGGCTCCTTTCCCAAAGCGTCCACCTCAAGCCCCGAATCATCAGCTATCACAGGCTTATGTATTATATCGTAAAGGGCTTTTGCCTTTATTGCAGAGTTTTCGGCAAACGTCATGCCGGTTTCCTCCGCCTCAAGGTGTATTCCCGCCTCGCTTTGCGACTTTACGTTAAAACCGTAGGGGGAAAGTATTCTTTTTACTTCCTTTAACTTGTCCTTGTTATTTGACGCAAGTATAAGATCCATCGCTGCCTCTTTCCTTATCAGCTCTCAAACAGAGCGTTTGCAAAATCCTTAGCCGAAAACGGCTGTATATCCTCTATCTTTTCACCGACGGTTATAAGCTTTACCGGTATGTTCAGCTCGTTTGATATGGGTATGACTATTCCGCCCTTAGATGTACTGTCAAGCTTTGTCAGGATGATTCCGGTTATGTCTGCAACCTCGTTAAACTCCCTCGCCTGATTTACAGCGTTTTGACCGGTAGTCGCATCGAGCGCTATAAGCACTTCCAAAGAGCATCCCTCTGCCTTTGTGTGAACTATCTTTGATATTTTGGACAGCTCCTGCATGAGGTTTTTCTTTGTGTGAAGCCTTCCCGCAGTGTCCACTATAACCACGTCAACATCTCTTGACTTTGCGGCGTCCATCGCGTCATACACCACCGATGCGGGGTCGGAGCCTTCGCTGTGCTTGATTATATCCGCGCCGGCTCTGTCGCACCACACCTGAAGCTGGTCTATTGCGGCGGCTCTGAACGTATCGGCAGCAGCTACAAGCACCTTTTTGCCCTCGTTTATGAGCTTATATGCGAGCTTGCCTATGGTAGTGGTTTTGCCGGCTCCGTTCACGCCTATTACAAGTATTACAGACGGCTTTGTAGACAAATCAAGCGGCTTATCCTCGCCCAACATATCGGCTATTATGTCCTTTATCGCCTGCCTTACGGCGTCGGGGTCGGATATTTTTTCAGCCTTTACCTTGGCGCGGAGCTTGCTGACTATATCCTCCGACGTTTTAAGGCCGAGGTCTGAAAGAATGAGCGTCTCTTCAAGCTCGTCGTAAAAGTCGTCATCTATAGCCTTTGAGCCTGAAAGAAGGGAATTTATGCCCTCCACAAGGCTCGATTTTGTCTTTGAAAGTCCCGCTTTCAGCTTATCGAAAAACCCCATATATCATTGTCTCCTTTTAGTTATCTTCCGTAAACGATGCGTCCGACACGTCCATCTTTAAAAGCTTTGAAACGCCTTTTTCCTGCATTGTAACGCCGTAAAGCACATCCGCCTCTTCCATTGTTCCGCGGCGGTGCGTTATCAATATAAACTGAGTGGTGTCGGTGAAGTTTCTTAAGTACTGCGCATACCTTGTTACGTTTACGTCGTCGAGTGCCGCCTCAATCTCATCGAGTATGCAAAAAGGCGACGGCCTTAATTTAAGTATAGCAAAATATATTGCGATTGCAACAAAAGCCTGCTCTCCGCCGGACAAAAGCGAAAGATTTTTTATTACCTTTCCCGGAGGCGCGACGTTGATCTCTATGCCCGACTCCAAAACATTGTCCGGATCAGTCAGCTTCAGCTCGCCCGTGCCGCCGCCGAACAGCTCTACAAATGTCTTTTTAAAGTTCTCATTTATCTTTGCGAAGCTGTCCGAGAATATATCCCGCATGTTCTTTGTCAGATCGCCTATAAGGCGCTCAAGCTCCGATTTTGACTTGAGTACATCCCCAAGCTGTCCCGACAAAAACTCGTATCTTTGAGAAACATCCTTATACTCGTCTATGGCGTCTGTATTCACCGAGCCTAAAGCCCTTATCTTGCTTTTAAGCTCGTTGAGGTTTTTCCGAGCCTCGCCGATATCCTCAAGCTTTACGGCATCATCGGCAGCCTCCGCGGCAGTCATGTTATACGACTCCCACAGCTGACTTATTACAGACTCGCTGTCGGCACGAAGGCTGTTGGTCTTTTCGGTGAGCCTTGATACCTCTGAGGATGTCTGTTCCCTGCGCTCAAGTCTTGTCTTTTGATCACGGCGTGTTTCGTTTTCAAGCCTTTCGTTTTCAATCGACGCTGCGATTTCCTGCTTGATTCTCGCTTCAAGCGTGGTTATTGTGGCTTTTGCCGACTCCACGCCCTCGGTGCGATCCTTTATGTTTTCTTTCTCCGTATCAAGCAGCGCGCCAAGCTCCTGCATCTTTTTATCGTACTCGGCAGCGACTGTCTTTGAGCTTTCCATGCCGTCCTTCAAAGACGAAATATAAAGCTGTGCCGCTTCTATATCCTTGCCGAGTTCCACAAGCTTTAAACGCTTGTCCGATATTTCGTTTGAAAGCTCGGCACGGAGGTTTTTTGACTGTCCGCTCTTTTCGCTTGCGCTGTTGACAAGCTCCTCAAGGCGTGAAATTTCGCCGTTCACGTCCGTAAGCTCTTTCTCGCTGTCCGAGATGGTCTTTTGTGCCTCAAGCACGGTGCGTTCGCTTTCCTCGCGCTGTTTTTTCAGCTCTGAAATTCTCGCCTTTTGCTGCTCAATCACAAGCTCTATGCGCTTTTTCTCGCCGTCAAACCTTATCTTATCCGCTTCCGCGCTTGACACGGCGTCCTTTTCGCCCTCTACGTCAAAGCCGAGCTTTTGCGTTTCGGCTGTAAGGGATGACAGTCTGTCTTTTAACAGCTTGTTTTTCTTTTCGGCATGTTCAAGTGTTCTTGAAAGCTCGTCTATTTCGTTTTTCCTCGAAAGCATACCTGCCGACCTCGATGAGCTGCCGCCGGTAAAGGATCCGCCGGCGTTTATCACCTGTCCGTCGAGGGTTACTATCTTGAACTTATAGCCATATTTTTTTGCTATGTTTGCCGCGAGGTCTATGTCCTCCGCAATAGCTATTCTTCCCAAAAGGTAGCTGACTATGTCTTTGTACTCATCGTCGCACGAAACAAGCTCACTTGCTGCGCCGACATATCCCTCAGCCATCTCAAGACCTTTTTCTTTAACGGCAAGCGAGCGCGAATCTGAGACTTTTACGGATGTGAGCGGCAAAAACGTCGCTCTTCCGCCGTTTGTGCTCTTTAAATAGCGTATTCCGGCCTTTGCGCACTCCTCGTTATCGACTACGATATTTTGAAGCCCCATTCCGAGAGCCGTCTCTATTGCAAGGCTGTACTTAGGCTCTACCGATATAAGTCCCGCAACAGCACCTCGTATGCCGCGAAGTCGTCCCGACCTTCCCGCTGAAACTATGCTCTTTACGCTGCCCGAAAAGCCCTCCATGCTCTTTTCAAGCTCCATGAGCATCTGTCTGCGCGATACGGTGCTGCCTATGCTCACTTCCGACTCGTTATACTCTGCCGTTGCGGCTTTTAACTGCTCCGATTTCTTTTGCAGCAGCATATTAAATCCGGCAAGCTTATTTTGATGCTCCGATATCGCCTTTTCAACATCAGCCATGCCGCCGACAACGTCGCTAAGTTCCGCTTCGGCGCTTTCAAGGCCCTGCTCCGCGCTGCCGACAAGGCTCTCGCATTCTTTTGAGCGCTCCTTTGCTTCGGCAGCTGTCGCCGCCGCATTTTCGGATGCAAACCTAAGCTCTGAGCGCTTTATGTACAGCTTATTCAGCTGATCGGAAAATCCGGACATCTGTTCCGAGAACTTGTCCGCTTCATCAGTGAGCTTTGCAAGCTTTGTTTCAAGCTCGCAAACCTCCGCCGAAAGCTCTTTTTTGCCGTTTTCTATTGCGGATATTTCATCCTGCTTTGCGTTTATTGCCGACCATGTCTCCGACTCGGACTTTAAAAGCTGCTCTTTTCTTTGCTTAATATCGGAAATCTGCTCGCTGTAGTGCTTTATATTGTTGTTATAAACGGCTATGTCCGCTGCAGCGGTGGCGTTTGACTCGTTCAAGGCGGAAATTCTCGCCCGATAGTCGTCTGCCGCTGCATCGCACTGTCTGCGCTTTGCAGCAAGCTCCTGTGCCTTATCCTCAAGGGCATCTATCTCATTAGACAGCATCTCATACTCGCCGTTTGAAACGAGCAGCTTGTTTTCAAGGTCTGCAAGCGCAGCCTTTGTGGCCTCAAGGTTGTAAACCCAAACGGAAATTTCGAGTGTTTTTCTGCGCGATGCAAGCTCGAGGTACTTCTTTGCCTTTTCCGACTGTATTCTCAGCGGCTCGACACGTCCCTCAAGCTCCGAAAGTATATCCTTTAAGCGAAGTATGTTGTCCTCCGCCGAGGCAAGCTTTCTTTGAGCTTCCTCTTTTTTATATCTGAACTTTGATATTCCCGCAGCTTCTTCAAATATTTCGCGGCGCTCGTTTGACTTTGAGCCGACTATGTCCGCAACTCTTCCCTGGCCTATTATTGAATAGCCGTCGCGTCCTAAGCCGGTGTCCATAAACAGCTCAAGCACGTCCTTCAATCTGACCTGTGCGCCGTTTATCAGGTATTCGCTTTCGCCGTTTCGCCACAGCCTTCGCATGATGCTGACATTGTCAGAGTCGATCTCAAGTGTGCGGTCCTCGTTGGATATGTTGAGGGTGACGGATGCAAAGCTCACCGGTTTTCTGAGAGCAGTGCCGCCGAATATTACGTCTTCCATCTTTCCGCCGCGCAAAGTCTTTGACGACTGCTCGCCTAAAACCCAGCGAACAGCATCGCCTATATTGCTCTTTCCGCTTCCGTTTGGGCCGACGACAGCCGTAAGTCCCTTTCCGAACTCCAAAACAGTTTTATCGGGAAAGGATTTAAAGCCGTGCAGCTCAAGTGATTTTAAGTACAACTTCCGCCCTCCGTATCTGACAGTACGACGCCCTTTGCAACCTTAGCATTAGGCTTTACCGTCACGTCAATTCCCTTTGATTTAAAATAAACTATATTGCATCTGTGCTGACCCAAAGCCTTTGACAAGTCCCTCGGGTTCACTAAAAACGTGCAGCGATCCCTGACGCCCGAGTCGGCGGCAAGCCGCTCCATGCAGCGTCTGAATCTTATGCATTCGCACAGCTCTCTCAGCGCCGGATGATATATGCCGCCCAGCATATCATGCTCAACGTCGCACGACGCATGAAGTCCTAACTTTATCACCCTTATATTTTCGCGCTCAAACATGTCTAAAAGCGTGGCGCACACCTCTACGCCCGTTTCAAGGCTGTACGTCTTATACTCGCCTGACTTATACAGCTCGCCGAGCTTGGTATTTTCAAGCACCACCACAGGGTATATTCTCACCTCTGACGGCTCAAGCTCTATAAGCTTTTTTGCGGTGTATATATCTTTTTCGGGCGTCGATTTATACAGTCCGACCATCATCTGAAGTCCCAGGCTGAAACCGTAGTCCTTTATAAGCTTTGAGGCATCTGATACGTCTTTTGCGGTGTGCCCGCGTTCGTTTGCCGAAAGCACATCGTCACACATCGACTGTGCGCCAAGCTCAATTGATGTGACGCCGTATTTTTTAAGTATGCCAAGAATCTCAGGGGTTATGGCATCGGGGCGGGTTGAAAGGCGCACGCCCGAAAAGCCCTTTTTTACATACTCCCTGGCAGCTTCGAGCAGCTCAAGCATATATGCCCTTGGGACGGCAGTAAAGCTTCCTCCGAAAAAAGCAATTTCGGTTTCTTTAGGGTCTACCCCTTCGGAAATTGCCTGTTCGCAGACAGCTTTTACGTCGGCGGCGTGCGGGATGTCAGACGAGCCGGTTATTGTGTTTTGGTTGCAAAACGAGCATTTATGAGGGCAGCCGACATGCGGCACGAATATAGACAAATTAGCGTGCTTACTCATGAACGGCACCCATCAGCTCAAGCGCCTGCTTTGCCGCAAGCTGCTCGGCATGCTTTTTGGAGCTTGCGGTTCCCTCTCCTATGACGTTTGAGTTTAACAGTACCTGAACGGTGAACGATTTGTTGTGATCCGGTCCGGACTCCGACACAAGCTTATATTCAACAGCTTCCTCGGGGTTTTTCTGAATGATTTCCTGAAGTATTGTTTTGTAGTCGTCATACGCCTTTGCCACGGCTTCCTTTACGTCTTTGGGCAAAAACTTCATAATGTGCTTTCTTGCAGCTTCCAAACCGCCGTCGAGGTATATTGCGGCTATCACCGCCTCAAACGCATCGGAAAGTATAGATGGGCGTTCTTTTCCGCCGTTTTGAAGCTCGCCCTTTCCGAATACTATATACTCGCCTAAATCTATCTTTCTTGCAAAGGCTGCAAGCGTCTTTTCGCACACAAGGGTAGCCCTTGTCTTGCTCAGCTCTCCTTCGGGATAGTTTGTATACGTCTCAAAAAGATACTCCGAAACAACTATCGACAAAACCGAATCGCCCAAAAACTCAAGCCTTTCGTTTGAGCGATAGCGGTGTTTTGATTCGTTGGCATAGGACGAATGAGTGAGCGCTTCAAACAAAAGATCTTTGTTTTTGAATGTGTATCCTATCTTTTTTTCAAATTCATTTAGCCTGTCCATCTTCTTCACTTTCTCCTGCTTTGATCTCCGCAAGAGCAGATGATATTTCATCTATGACCTTAGTCTCCACGAAAATCTTAGCCTGGCGTATAGCGTTAAAGAACGCATTTTCGTTAGATGCTCCGTGTGCCTTAATTACGGGTTTTGCGGTGCCCAAAAGCGGCGCTCCGCCGTACTCCGTATAATCCATCTTCTTTTTGAACGCCATGAGGCTGTTCTTCATAAGCAAAGCGCCTACGCTTGAGCTGACGCCGCTCTTAAACATATCCTTGAGCGCCATAGAGAAGAACTTTCCCATGCCCTCCATGGTTTTAAGTATCATGTTTCCGGTAAATCCGTCCGCAACAACTACGTCCGCTCCGCCGAGAGGTATGTCTCTTCCCTCGACGTTTCCGATAAAGTTTATCGGGGCGCGGCTGAGTCTGTCATAAGACTCAAGCTCCTGCTCTCTGCCCTTTGTAGGCTCAGAGCCGATATTTGCAAGTCCAACCCTCGGGTTTTCGATTTTCATATGCTTGCTCATGTACGCAGAGCCCATTACGCCGAACTGTGCAATCATTTCGGGTCTGCAGTCGGCATTTGCTCCTACGTCGAGTATCATGCAGGGGGTTTTTGCTGTCGGAACAACGGTTGCAAGCGCTGCGCGCTTTATGCCCTTCAACCTTTTAACTATAAATGTTGCGCCGAACACGAGCGCTCCGGTAGAACCTGCGCAAACGAATGCATCGCCTGCTCCGTCACGCAAAAGCTTAAGTCCCGCCGCCATTGAGCAGTCCTTGTGTTCCTTGAGTATTTTTGCGGGATCGCAGCACACGTCTATCACGTCGGGCGCATGGTAAATCTCGATGCCGCTCAGATCTATTCCGTTTTCCTTTGCGCATGCGTCGATTTTGTCCTTGTCACCGGTCACGGTTATATCCACGCCGAGTTCTTTTTTCGCCCTTGCAGCGCCCTTTAAAACCTCAAGCGGCGCGTTATCTCCTCCGAAGCCGTCAATAATTATCCTCATAAAAATACCTCGTTTCCTGCGTTATTTATCACAACTGCCGCCGTGCAGTGCCCGTTCGAGCGACGAAAGCGCCCTTTTAGCCAGCGCGGCGTATTTTTCCTGCTTATTCTTTATCTTTTCCGGAAGCTCGGGCAGTATGCCCATATTAGCTCCCATGGGCTGAAATCCGGATGGCGAACCTTTTTCTACGTATGCCGACAGTGCGCCTATCATAGTGTCCTCCGGAAGGGTTATCTCATCCAAGCCGTTCAGCCGCCTTGCCAAAGAAAGTCCCGCATATATTCCGCTTGCAGCCGACTCCATATACCCCTCCACGCCGCTCATCTGTCCGGCAAAGTATATTCTTTGGTCGCCTTTAAAGCAAAAATGCCTGTTAAGAAGCTCGGGAGAGTTTAAGTACGTATTTCTGTGCATGACGCCGTACCTGACAAACTCTGCGTTTTCAAGCCCCGGTATCAGCGAGAACACCCTTTTTTGCTCGCCGAACTTGAGGTTTGTCTGAAAGCCGACGAGGTTATACAGCGTTCCGGCGTTGTTTTCCTTTCTCAGCTGCACGACAGCGTACGGACGCCTTGAAGTTCTCGGATCGACAAGTCCGACCGGCTTGAGCGGGCCGAAGCGCATGGTATCCTCCCCGCGCTTAGCAAGGACTTCTATAGGCATGCAGCCTTCATACACCGTAAAGCCCTCTTTTTGCTCAAAGTCATGCAGCGGTGCGGTCTCGGCGTTTACAAGCTCGTTATAAAACTCAAGATACTCGTCTTTATTCATCGGGCAGTTTAGATAATCCGCGTCGCCTCTGTCATACCTTGACGCCTCGAATACAAGCGATTTGTCAAGGCTTTCAGCCGTGACTATAGGCGCTGCCGCGTCATGAAAGTAAAGATAGTTTTCCCCTACAAGCTCGCCTATGCTCTTTGAAAGAGGCTCGCTTGTAAGCGGTCCTGTAGCGATTATAACATACCCGTCAGGTATAGTTGTGACCTCTTCGTGAACAACCTTGATTTTCGGGCAGGAATTTATCTTATCGGTTATGAAATCGGAAAACTCCTCTCTGCAAACCGCAAGCGCTCCGCCGGCGGGCACGCAAGTGTGCTGCGCGGCATCCATGCACAGTGATCCGAGTCTTCGCATTTCCTCTTTCAAAAGCCCTGCTGCCGATTCTAATCTTTGAGCCTTGAGAGAGTTTGAGCAAACAAGCTCCGCATAACCGCTGTATTTATGAGCGGGAGTATACTTTAGCGGCTTCATTTCATAAAGCTCTACATCTATACCGGCGTTTGCAAGCTGCCATGCCGCTTCGCAGCCCGCAAGTCCGGCTCCGACAACCTTGACTGTCATAGCGGTTTAACCTTCCGACTGAGCTTTATCCGCCCGGCCGACGTCCTCAGACAAGTCCTTTTCATATCCGCATCCGGGTTTATAGCATATGAGCTTGCCCTTCGCGCCGCCCTTTTTAAATAGAGTGGATGAGCACTTAGGGCAAAGTTCGGCAGTCGGAACGTCCCATGTCATGAAGTTGCACTTGGGATTGTCCTCGCATCCGAAGAACTTCTTTCCCCTTTGGGTCTTTTTCTGAAGAATCTTTTTGCCGCAATACGGGCATTTTCCGGGGGTCTCGGTTACAAGCTTTTTAGTGTTTGTGCACTCGGGGAATCCGGTGCATGCAAGAAACTTTCCGTATTTGCCTATCTTTATAACCATAGGTCTGCCGCAAACCTCGCATATCTGATCCGTCTTTTCATCAGGTATCTTCACGCGCTTGCCCTCAAGCTTTGCCTCCGCCTTTTCAAGCGACTTTTCAAAGCCGTCGTAAAAATCGCTCAGCGTCTCGCGCCAATCTCTGTGTCCAAGCTCTATTTCATCGAGCTGAGACTCCATTTCAGCGGTGAATTTAAGGTCAACTATATCTTTAAAGTTTTCCTTCATGAGCTGAGTAGTCACGACGCCTAACGGGGTGGGCTTGAGCTGCTTTCCGTCTCTTTCAACGTACGAGCGCTGAAGTATTGTGGTTATCGTGGTGGCATAGGTTGAAGGTCTTGCTATGCCGTACTCCTTGAACGCCTTTATTAAAGACGCTTCGGTATATCTTGCCGGCGGCTGTGTGAAGTGCTGCAAGCCGTCAAGCGATTTAAGGTCAAGCACTTCCGACTTTTCAAGTGGCGGAAGGACGCTTGACTGTTCACTGTCGTCCTTTGTCTCCTCATACAGCGCCGTAAAACCGTCAAATTTCACGCTGAATCCGGAGGCTTTAAACACGCATCCGTTTGCCTCAACCGACGCCGCGGTGGTGCTGAGTATGCAGTCTGCCATCTGGCTGGCGATGAATCTCGACCAGATGAGTTTATACAGCTTATACTGATCGTTAGTCAACGAGCTTTTCGCCCTTTCCGGAGTCAAATCGGCCATGGTGGGACGTATTGCTTCGTGTGCGTCCTGAATATTGTTGTCTCTTGATTTATACACTCTGGGCTTTTCGGGGAGGTACTCGCTTCCGTAAGTGTTTCTGACAAATTCGGCGGCGGCGGATTTTGCCTCTTCGGACACTCTTAATGAGTCGGTTCTCATATACGTGATAAGACCGACGGCGCCTATCCCCTCCACGTCAACGCCTTCATACAGCTCCTGCGCTACGCTCATGGTTCTTCTTGCGTTATAGCCGAGTCTTTGAGACGCTTCCTGAAGTAATGTCGAAGTGGAAAACGGAGCTGCGGGGGTTTTGGTTCTGGTGCCGTTTTTGACAGACGCCACGGTAAACTGTGCGCCGTCAAGTCTGCTCAAAACGGCGTCCGCGTCGTCCTTGCAGTTGAGCGCAGGCTTTGCGCCGTCAACCGTTGAAAGCTTTGCGGTGAAAACCTTCTTTGAGCCTTTTGCTTTTGACGACAGCTTAGCCTCAATCGTCCAGTATTCCACAGGAGTAAAGCTGTTTATCTCATCTTCCCTGTCAACGATCATCCTCACCGCAACAGACTGAACTCTTCCTGCCGACAGGCCGCGTCTTACCTTCTTCCACAGGAAAGGAGAAAGCTTATATCCCACGATTCTGTCGAGGATTCTTCTCGCCTGCTGTGCGTTTACTATGTTCATGTCTATGGATCTCGGTGCAGCCATTCCGGCCTCTACGCCCGTTCTGGTTATCTCGTTAAACGTGACGCGGTTTTTGTCGTTTAAATCGAAGCCGAGCATGCATGCTAAGTGCCATGATATCGCCTCTCCCTCACGGTCGGGGTCGGTTGCGAAGTAAACATGATCCGACTTCTTAGCGCGCTTTTTTATATCTTTGATTATGTTTTCTTTGCCGGCTATATCGACATATGTCGGCTCAAATCCATGCTCAACGTCAACGGCGAGCTTTGACTTTGGAAGGTCTCTTACATGACCCGCGCACGCCACAACGTCATAGCCCGCTCCTAAGGTTCTTTTTACCGTATGAATTTTTGAGGGTGACTCAACAATTATCAAATCAGACATTAAATAAAGACCTCATAATTAAATATAGTTAAAATTTATTCATCTCGTACCTGTTTCCCGAGAGGGTGTGTATAAAGCCGTCAAGCTCAAGCTCCGTGAGGACGGTTTCCACATCGTCAATATCGGATGCCGCCTCGACTATCTCATCAAACAGGACTGTGCCGTTTTGACTGATAAAGTCGAGTATCTTTTTCTTGTCGTCAGACAAAGCATACACGATCGGATGTTCAGACGGCACCTTAATGTCATCGCTGTCGATGACGTTGCTGATAAACACTCTGCCGTTGCTGTCTCGGTCGCTGTTGTCTCGGTCACTGCTGTCTCGGTCGCTGCTCTCCTCCGTCTGCGGCTGCTCATGCTTTTTAGCAGGAGCTTTTTGCTTCGGCGGCGGTGCAGGCTGCTTGCCGGACTCGGATTTATCCTGTTCTGTTCTCGAGAAGAGGTCGCGGTCGCCCTTTATTTTAAAGATATCGGCGTCGGGATTCAGCTTATGCGCATACACGCCGTAATATTGATTGAGTATATCCCTTGCGTCAAACACCGGCGTTGCGCCGTCCCTGAGCAGTCCGATAACTCCCGCATACTCGTCGTTAAACAGCTCGTGAGGCGGTATGCAGAAAATGTCCTTACCCTGTGCAGCTGCAAAGGAAGCTGTGCTGAGCGCTCCGCTGCCTATGCCGGCTTGAGTTATGAATGCTCCGAGAGCAATTCCCGAGAGGACTCTGTTTCTTGCTCTGAAATATGCAGACGACGGTCTGTCCTCGGGGAAATACTCGCTCAAAACCGCACCCATCCTGGCTATAACCTTCTTTGCGTCGGCGTTTTCCTTAGGATAGTTGCAGTTTAGTCCGCAGGGAAGAACAGATATGACCTTTCCCCTTGCGTGCATGGCGGATCTCAGGCACACGGAATCAAGTCCTACAGCTATTCCGCTCGCTATCACCACGCCTGCCTGAGCGAGGTCGCGGCAAATCCTCTCCGTCACCTCGACGGTATATCTGCTCGGTCTTCTCGTTCCGACAGCCGCGATAACCACTGCATCGTTTAAGCCCTTTAAGCTGCCGCTTGCAAACAAAAGTGACGGCGGGTTATATATCTGACGAAGCCTTTCGGGATAATCCGGGTCGTCATAGCTGTACATGTTTATATTGTGTGAGTTGCAGTACTCGATCATCTTTTCGGCTTTTTCCATTGTGGCGGCTTTTACGCCCTTGAGGTCCTGCTCGGAAACGTGAGAAAGGTCTCCGCCGCTTATTTTCTCGTATGCCTGCTTGGCGGTGCCGTAGTAAGGCAGCGCATTCCACTTTCTCGGATTTGCAGGTCCAAACGCCATAGTGAACCACATCCAGTATTTGAGCTCGGATATAGACTCGCCCATCATCATTCCTCCGTCCTTGTCATTTCCCACAGCATAATAGATGCTGCGGAAGCTGCGTTGAGGGAATTTATATTTCCCTTCATTTTAATGGTGATTTTCTTATCGCAGGCATCGGCGTCCTCTTCGGACAGTCCGTTGCCCTCGTTTCCTATTACGACTGCGGATCTTCTGTCAAACACGGTGTCCCGAAGGCTTTGCGCGCTGCTGTCTATGACAGACGCATATGTAGTTACGCCGGCGTCTTTGAGCGACGAAATCACATCCGCGTAGTTGTCGTTATCCGTCAGTTTAACCCTGAACATCGATCCCATTGCAGAGCGGACAGTCTTCGGGTTATATATATCGCAGCAGGAGCAAAGATATACCCTGTCTATTCCCACCGCATCGGCAGCCCTGATTATGGTGCCGATATTGCCGGGATCCTGCAAATTATTGAGTACAAGGTATTTTCCGCCGTCATTTATTTTATCAGCGGAGGTGATTTTGTCAAGTGTTCGGATTTTGACGCAGCAGTATATTCCCTGCGAGCCTTTTGTGTCGCTCAGAACCTGCGCAAGCTCCTCCGGTATAAAGTACAGCCTGTCCCCCAAAGCCTTATGCAGCGCATCGGCGGTGTCGGGATATTTTTCGGCTGCCCTGTGCGTGATAAAGCCGTACTCAAGCTCCATTCCTTCCGCAGCGGCATCGGCACAAAGCCTTGCGCCCTCTATTACAAACATCCCAAGCTCGCTGCGGTATTTTTTATAGTCCCTCAGCTTAGCGTACCTCTTGACAAGCGGGTTTTCCCTGCTCGATATATCCTTTAAATAAAGTGCGTCCGTCATCTTAAAATCATTCCCGTATTATTAAGAAAACACGCCCGCGTGCGAGCGTGTTTTTTATTTATCAGTTAAGCGCTGCCTTTGCCTTCTCAACAATTGCGGTAAAACCTGCAGGATCGTTGATGGCTATCTCGGAAAGCATCTTTCTGTTCAGCACAATGCCGGCTTTCTTAACGCCGTTCATGAGTGTAGAATAGTTGATTCCGTTTGCCTTAGCAGCAGCGGAAATTCTCGCTATCCAAAGCTGACGGAACTCACGCTTCTTCTGCTTTCTGCCTATATATGCATAGTTGCCGGACTTCATGACGGCCTGCTTAGCCATCTTGAAGTGCTTGCTCTTTGAACCCCAGTAGCCCTTTGCGAGCTTAAGAGTCTTATTTCTTCTCTTACGAGTCATCATTGCGCCCTTAACACGAGCCATAATTATTTACCTCCGTTATTCTTTATTGTCCTTACAACTACAGCCCGCTGTTTATTTGTAAGGGATGGTCTTCTTGATTGCCGCTACGTTTGCGCTTGAAGCGTATGCTGCGCCCCTTGCGATTCTCTTTGCCTTATGATCCTTAGATACAAGACGATGTCTCTTATAAGCGTGCTGGAACTTAACCTTTCCGGTGCCGGTAAGGCTGAAACGCTTCTTAGTGCCGGAGTGGGTCTTTACCTTAATCTTTGCCATTAGTTTATCCTCCTTAATTGACTTTGTTATCTTATTTGTTGGGCTTTGGTGAAACGAGCAATACTATATTTCTGCCCTCTACCTTGCTCGGTTTATCGAATACGCCGTACTCAGCAATTGCCTGCTTGAACTCGTCAAGAAGCTTATCACTCAGCTCGGAATGAAGAGCGACTCCCTTGCGGAACTGAAGCCTTATCGATACCTTGACCTTATTTCCGTCCTTTAAAAACCTTATCGCCTGATTTGCTTTGGTGTTAAAGTCGTTTGAGTCGATTTTTGAAGTCATTCTGACTTCCTTGACCTCAACCGTTTTCTGATTCTTTCTGGCTTCCTTCTCTCGCTTGGTCTGCTCGAAGCAGTACTTTCCGTAGTCCATTATCTTGCACACCGGCGGATTTGCCGTTGGGGCTATCTTTACAAGGTCAAGATCCTTTGATATCGCTATATCAAGGGCTTCCTTAGACGATATTATGCCGAGCTGGGTTCCATCCGAATCGATAACGCGGATCTGAGCGTCACGGATTTCTTCATTGATCTGATGATCTACGTTGCTAATGGCGCAACACCTCCAAAAAATAAAATAGAGCGTAAACACACGGTTTACGCTCATAAAAATCCACATACGCACGCCCGCAGCAACCGAACACGGGAGCTGCAAAACGCATCGCATATAACCTTTATTGACCTTTTCGCCTTTGGCTTAAGGTGAGAACGTAACCGTTACTGCTTTCTTTACCTGATGCATTATACACCGCCGCAGCTCACTTGTCAATAGGCTTATTAAATTTTATTTTCCTTTTTGCAAATTTGCTTATGTCAACTGAAAGCGACTTTTGTCAGCCGAGCATGTGCCGCAGCATTCCCGATGTGGACTTCTCGTCCGCAAGCTGCTCTGCAAGGCTGTAAATCTCGTTTTTATACTCCTCGCTGTCGTGTCCGGTTTCTATGAGCTGCTTTTTTGCGACTTCAAGCATTCTGTCTCTGAGAACTCCGTCCGGCTCGGCAAACTTCATAACATACTCCGCATCGTTTTGTGCCGACGATCCGGCGCCGGGATAGACTACGTACCTTCCGTCAAAGCTGTTTCCTTCAAGGCTGAACACCTGATCGTCAAAGCAGTACGTAAGCCAGTTTGACTCCTTCACGCAAAAGCAGGTTCCCGCATCAAAGGTGCGGTACTGTCTCGGCGTGGACTCGTCGCCGTCGTCAGGCATTACAAATGTAGTCGGCTGCAATGAGTACACATACATTATGTCATAAAGCTCCGACTCCGGAACATATTCCTCCGGAAAAGGAGTATCCTCGTCAAGGCTGAACTTTGCAAGCGCATAGTCATATGATGTGACAAGCGCATATCCGCCCTCATCAAAGAAGAAGCAGTACCCGACAAGCGCATCATACCAGTTTACCACCTTTGCATAGTCAACTATTTGACGCTCGTCATCATAGCAATTCATATGCGCCTGCGCTATATATGCGCAATCTGCAAAAACATTTCTTTGCTCCTCATCCCTGCGGGACGATGACAAATCGTTATGTATATTCCGTCCCAAAATGACTGCAACCGGAATCATTGCCATGATGACAAACACAACAACCAACACGGTGAGCACTTTAAGCCATCTGCGTTCTGATTTTGTCACAGCAATCACACCTTTCCTTCGGGAAGCGAAGCCTCTGCCCCGAGAACATATGGCAGGTTGTCGGGCAGTTCGCCGCCCTCATACGAACATTCCTCAAGTATATCGATACTATAGTGTTGGCGCGGCTGCGGGTCAAACGTGTTCTCTGTAAATCCGCTTGTGATTGCAACATACAAAAATTGTATGTATATAACCGCCATGGGAATAAACGCAATCAAGGTTATCAACGATAGAGCCGTAAGCCATTTGCGTTCGGATTCAGTCATACGCATGCCTCCTTGAAAATGCTGTAATCCCGATTTCCCGCCTTATCAGCGGTAAAACCTATCTATGACGGTGATTTTTGACTCGCTCTCTTCTCTAAGCTCGGCGACATGTTCCGCAAAGCTCTCGGTGTCGTACTCAAGCTCCGCCATCTGTTTATCTGCGGTTTTGAGCATTCTCTCCCTGAAGCTCTCGTTCGGCTCGACAAGAGCGCTGAAGTATTCCGGATCGTCTAAATAAGACGATATAACTCCGGGGTAGATTCTGTCCCACGCATCAAACACGCTCCCGTCCTCTGCATAGACATCCGTGCCGCCCTCCTGCACAACATAAAAGCAGGTTCCGGCATCAAAAGTGCGATACTGTCTCGGCGTGGACTCGTCCCCGTCGTCCGCAAGCACAACCGCAGTCGGGTAAACGCTGTAGACACATCCGATTGCATCGGCGTTTTCCTCAGGCGTTTCGGGAAAAGGAGTCGTGCCCTCTAAATCAATCCTTTGCGGGACGTAGTCATATGATGTGACTATGACGTACCCGCTCGGTTCAAAGAAAAAACAGAATCCTATGTAGTTACTGTACCAGTCGCTTACGCATGCAAAGTCGTAAATTTCCCTGATATCATCCTCGCCGGTTCTGCAATTCATATGCGCCTGGGCTACGTATGCGCACTCGGCAAAAATATCTCTTTGGTTTTCCTCGTTATATCCCTTTAGGTTCTTTTCCTGCACGTTGTTATACACAAGAATCGACAAAAAGACTATAACGACCGCAAGCAGCACGCTGACAGCGGCTGTGACGTAAACCAGCAATCAGCGCTCCGATTTAGTCATATTGTTCTGCCTTTCTGCGGCGGACAGCATAAAAAACACAGCGCCGCAAATTATACATGTACATGTTTTGTTTTAGACAACAACCTACACCGTCTAAGTAAATAGTATCATTATCAACATTGCTTGTCAACATTTCTTAAAAATCTTTGCCGCCTATTAGTTTTGCCTCTATACCGCTCGACAACCTGTAAGAGTATATACAGCAGGACTTTACCGGCTTATCTAAAAGTATATCAAAAGCGGCTTTGTAAAGCGCAAGCTGAGCGGAATACCTTTGAACAAGCTCGTCGAGGGTTTTTACCCTGTCGGTCTTATAATCTACGAGCACGTATCCGTCATCCTCTTCAAATATGCAGTCGGCAATTCCCTGGAGCATTCCGTCCGTGCCGTCATACATTTTTGAAAGCTCCTCATCGACATTTATATCGGAAAACTTAACAATAAAGCTCTTTTCACGCATGACGTTCTCGGAGCGGCTCATGCGCTTATAAATCTCGCCGTCAAAAAACGCTTTGAGGCTGTCGCGGTTTATGGAGTCCGCCTCGATTTTGCTCAGCGCTCCGCTGTTTTGCAGCCTGGATATTTCGCTTTCAATATCCTTTGCGGCCGCTCCGTAATCGGCAAGCTGCATAAAGCGGTGCATGATTGTGCCTTTTTGGGCTGCGGTAAGCTCTGTCACCGTGCCGTCTAGGTCTGCAACCTTCGGGAAAAAGTTTATCGCATCGTCCTTTACAAGCTCCGAGACAGAGACCTTTGCCTGAGTGGCGCAAAGTCTTTGGTCGTTTTTGTAGCTAAAGCACCGCACGATTTTTTCCGCAAGTGCGCTGTCCACTCCCACGTCCGCCGCTTGCTCGCCGGTTTCCTGCTCCGTGTCGGCTTCAGGCGTTATTATTTTTAAATCAGGCGTATCAAAATCGTAGTAATCCTGCTCGTTATATTCCCTTCCGAACAGTGTGCAAAGGGAGCTGTCCTTTGTCATGGCCATGACAATCCAGTCCTGCATGCACTTGGCCTTCTCCGAGAGGTCGCATGGTATCATATGGTCGTTGATGTAATACGCATACTGCTTTGCGTTCTCGCATGTTCTGCTTGTGATGTCCAAAACGACAAACAGCTGCTCTTTTGCCCTTGTGGCTGCGACATACAAAAGTCTCAGCTCCTCAGACAAAAGCTCTTCTGTGTTCTTCCTTTTTATATACTCGGACAAAACGGTTTTTCTTCTTGTCAGCGTGGAGTAATCGTAGTAGCTGAGTCCCACTCCGTAATCCGCATTTAAAAGCAGTTTTTCATGGGTGTCCGAAAAGTTAAACTTTTTTGTGAGCTGGCAGAGAAAAACAAACGGAAACTCAAGTCCCTTTGAGCGGTGCATGGTTTTTACAACCACCGCATCGTCAGACTCTGTAACGGTCAAAGCCTTTGCAAAGTCTCCGCCGGTCTTTAATATGTATGAAACGTACTGCAAAAAGCCCGCCACGCCTTCGTTAGACGAGTTCTCATAGTTCTTTGCGTACTCAAGAAGCAGATAAAGGTTGGCGCATTTTTGCTTGCCGTCCTCGTATGCCGCCGCCATGGCAAACACGTCGGTGGTGTCGTATATTTTTTTGATAAGTCCGGTGAGCGGCATGCTTGCGGAGTACACCTTTAGTTTTTTTACAAGACTTATTGCGCTCTCGCACTTTTTGACAAGCTCCGCATGCTCGGCTTTTTCTCTTTCCGAGTCCGCCACTTCAAGCATGTTTTTATAAAGCCTGTTCTTTTTGTTGTGAAGCTTTATCAGCGCAACGTCCTCATCGCTAAAGCCCATTATCGGAGAGAGCATCACACTTGCAAGAGGGATGTCCTTCATGGGGCTGACCGATATTTTCAAAAGGTTAAGCATGAGCGAAATCTCACGCGATTCAAGGTAGCCCGAGACATTCTCGCTTGCAACCTTTAATCCCCGTTCCGAAAAACGCTTTACAAGCTCATCGCCGGTTATGTTGTTTCTTGTGAGCACGCAAAAATCCGACGGACGGCACGGTCTTACGATTCCGCCGTCATTTACCGGAGTCTTTTCGTCGAGCATCTTTTTTATTTGCGCTGCAACCGCCGCAAACTCATCAAAGGCAACAGGCGACTGCTCCTCTAAGTCGGAATTCACACGTATCAACGCTGTGGGGCGATCGTCGCCGATAAACTTCGCACCGCATACAAGTTCCTCGTCCTTTGTGTACTCCACCTCGCCGAGGCGGCTGTTCATGAGGGATGAAAACAAGTAGTTGGCAAAGTCGAGCACCCCGGCACGGCTCCTGAAGTTTTTTGTCAAGAGTATCTCCTTTACACCCTTGTCGTCCGTGCTTTGCTCCGCAAGCCTTCGAGTCTGCATGAATATCTTGGGGTTTGCCTGACGGAAGCGGTATATAGACTGCTTTACATCGCCCACGGCAAACACGTTGCTGCCTATGGACTCCATGCTGTCCGTATCAGAAACAGCTTTTAAAATTGCCTCCTGAAGGTTGTTTACGTCCTGAAACTCGTCTACGAGTATCAGCTTATATCTGCCGGAACGGTATATTTCCTCGGCAATAGGCGTTCTCGATGTCCTGCCTGAGCTGTCACAGTTCAAAAGCAGATTTACCGTCAGCAGTTCGGTATCTGAAAAGTCTATTGCGTTTCGCTCTACTTTTATTTCCCAGACGTTTTCTTCGAGCTTATTTACAAACTCAAGGAGCTGCTTGAACACCTTGCTGACAAATGCACAGTCCTTTTTTGCCTCGTCCTCAGAGACAGCGTAGCATTCCGCAAGCTCCGAAAAAGCGTTTTTCAGGGCTGACAGGCAGGTTTTTGCCTCCTCATAGGTTTCCTCCTCGAGGTAAGTCGTGTCTTCCTTTTCCTGCTTGGTTCGCGTAGTTCCGGTCATAGGTATCCAGCTCAAAGATGACAAAACCTCGCCGCAGGCCTCCATGTCGTCGCCGGCACGCTCCAACGCATTTAAGATTCTTTCGGCATAGTCGCAGTTTTGCAGAAATTTAGCCTTTGCCTTTGAATAGTTTTCAAGGTCCTCGGCAAGTCCCCTCAAGCGTTCGGCGGTCGATGCGCAGCGTTCTGCACGCTCATCAGCAAGCGCCGCATAGTCAGCCATGATTTCGCTTATCATCTGCATGCCGTCAAGGCGCTCTGTGACATTTTTCATCCACACGTCGCTGAACGGTATGGAGCGGAGAAACTTTCTCAATGATATTATCATCTCTCTCAGCGGCTTATCGTCTTCGCAGCAAAACAAAGATATGAGCTTTTCCGTCTCCTGCGGGAACTTCTCATAGGCGTCCTCCATAACTGCGTCGAGGGCGCGCTCCGTGACCATATCCGACTCCTTTTCTTCCATGATTCTGACGCCGCTTTGCAAATCGGTGTCGGCAAGGTTGTTTTTCACCATATCATAGCAGAAAGAATTTATCGTGCATATGTTAGCAAGCCGCAAGAGCGTTTGCTGCTTTTGTATCCATGCGTTTTCCGGCATTTCTATGGCTGCGTTTTCGAGCGCCGCGGAAAGCTTTTCACGCATCTGAGCCGCGGCGTCGTTAGTAAACGTAACCGCAAGAAGAGTGTCCGCGGGTATTGCAAGCTTTTCGTCGCACAAAAGCCTTATTGTTCTTTCAACCAGGACAGCGGTTTTTCCGCTTCCGGCGGCGGCAGAGACGATTACCGGTCTGCCATAGCAGTTTATAGCTTCAAGCTGTTCGTCAGTCCACTGCGGCATCAGTTTTCACCCTCCTTTTGTTCCTTTGAGCTGTCATCCGGCTTTAAAATTATCTCCTCAAGCTTCTTTGAGTCGTCTTTTGATATGAGCTTGTACATGTACTTTCGCCTGTCGCAGACCGATGAAAATTCGCAATATGCGCATTCAAGGTGGGTTTTGTCGCTGCCCACAGGCATCACGTCTATCTTTCCGTCGAGCAGGTCGCTGCCGAATTTCTCCACCATGTCCTTGGCGTACCTCTCAAGCCGTTCAAAACCGGCAGGCGTTATGAGCGAAGATGTCTTGCTGTACTCGCCGTTCCGCAGACGTGTGACAGGAAGATAAGTTCCCGAAACGTTCTCGTCCATCGCTGCAATGACCTCGTCGTTTCCTATTATCAGTCCGGAACGCTTGAGCTGCTGTGCGCTCTCCGACAGTCTGTGTTCGGCGGAGTCGGAAAGAGGTGAATAATCGTCATCGCACTTTAAAAATCCCGCCTTCATATACAGAACTCCCGCAGGGGCAAAGTCCTTGAAGGAGCTTTTTTTGCCCTGTGTCAGGGCGAGCATGTATAAAAGCATCTGCAAGTTCAGGCCGTTATATATGTCCTCAAACCTAAGTGTCTTTGAACCGGTTTTATAATCGATTATCCTTATGTATTTCTTGCCGTCGGAGCCTGTAAAGGTATCTACCCTGTCAACCACTCCGCGGATATTTATCCTCAGGTCTTTGTTTATCGGGATAGAAAGTATGCTTTCGCCGTCCTCTGCGCTCAAATTGTACTCAAAGCTTACCGGACGAAACAGCGACACCTTATACTCCTCGCGGATATTTACAAGCACGTCCACGCATGCTCGGTGAAGTCTCATGTAGTCCGCTTCAAACTTCTTCGATTTTCCGAAATCCTCAGCGAGATACTGCTTCTTATAATCCTTTAAAGCCTGTGCGACAATCGCATTTATGTCTTCATCCGATGCGTTTTGATACTCCGCGCCGAAGTGCTCGAGAACCGTCTGAAACACATAGTGCATGACGCTGCCTCTGTTTGCGGGGTCGACAGCCATCGGCGTTACATCCTTTATGTCGAGGCCGTACTTCATAAAGTAGCGGAAGTTGCAGCGGTTATACACATCAATTCTGCTTGCGGTGATGTTTACGTCGCGTGGGGCAAACAGTTTTTTTGCTGTCGGGCGTGTAAGACGCCTTAAAGAGTTGTTGCCTGAGATGCTCTCAAGCTCGGCAAGCTTTTTTCTGTACTCACCGTCGCACTCAAGCGCAGCGTGGATTGAATTTTTCGTCAGTTCGTCTGCACTTCGGGTCACGCACAGCCGATAGAACGCAGCTTTTTCGGTGCTGCAATAAAACTCTTCTGAAAAGTCATGCGCCTTTACATGGTGCAGGCCGACTCCCCTGTCAAGCTTCATGAGCATATACGACCTGCGCAGCGATGTTCCGTTCGGCGAAGCGGTTGAGTATGTGATGTAAAGCTTTTTAGCTGCACAGCTTAGTGCGCGGTAGCACATAAACATCTCCTGAGCTGCTCTGTCAGCCTCGCCCGCCTCGAACTTTATTCCCACTCTTTCAAGCGCGACAGAATCTCTGCCGTTAAATATTCCCGTCTTTTTCGCATCAAGAGGAAACTTTCCGTCGTTTAAGCCTATGACAAACACGACGTCTTTTGAGTATATTATCGAGCGTGACACGTCGCAAACGGATACGGACAAAAGCTTTTGCGGCGGATTTGCTATGCCGCAGTCGGACAGCATAAGCCGCAGCAGCTCTCCAAACTCCTTGAGTTTTAGTTTTCTGTCGCCTATTGTTGAGTATATGGCAGCCACGGCGTTCATCATGGCCTCCCACACCTGCTTTAAAAACCTTGCAGCGCTCAGTTTTTCGTCGTTGGCGGTGAACTCATCTATAATTTTCTTGGTGTTTCGGGCAAGCCCGACATCCTCTATGTACCTGTTGAACGCAGACGCTACCGTCTTGGCATCGGCATTTTTAGTGGCCTCATACAGCCTGCGTATCGGCTCTATTGCTTTTTTCCTCACGGCGTTCAGGCGCTCAAGCGGCATGTCGTCACACTCCGCCGTAAAATCCTCCAGCCACATATTGCCCTCTATATTCCATCTCACGCAATAGTCCTGCATGCATGATATTTCCTCTTCATTAAACCCTGAATACGCGGAGCACATCACCTGCAGAATCTTATCCGTAGAGGGCTGCTTTGTGCATGCGGCGGATATCGCTGCAAAGCAATACAGCATTACAGACGTGTCGGACGTTCTCGTCTTTCCGTCTATAAACACAGGTATATCGTATCTTTCAAAAGCTGATTCTATGGCAGACTGATAATCAGGCAGGTTTCTTGTGATAAGCGCAATGTCGTTAAAGCTGCATTCGCCGCTCATCACAAGCCTGCGTATCTGAGCCGCCACGTAATCCATCTCTTCGTACACGTTTGCCGCGCTGACGCAGGTGACGCTGCCGTCCAGGCTGATCTTCTTTCTTTTATTCAAAAGGCAGTTATCTATGGCTGTAATGCCGTTTGGCTTTACATCTTTCGGCTCGTACTTTGAAAACTGTACTTTGACGTTATTTCTTGCGGCAAGGTCTACAAGCTTATTTTGTGTTTCGGCTGTCACGGAGTACACCTGCATTGCAGACGGCTTAAAGTTTGCGGGAAGTGTGATTGACACGCTGACGTTGTCGGCTGACACGATTGCCTGCTCTATCACGGCAAGCTCATCATTTGAATAGCTGTCGAAACGGTCTATATACACCTGCTTGCCTTTAAAATAACCGCTTTTCTTTGCAAGCTCCGCGCCGAGAGCTATGGTTGAGCTTTCATCCAGAAATCCGCCTTTTTTCAGCTCGTCGAGGTACGCCTCGTATATTACGCCTATGTCGCAGAGTTTCATGCTGAGGCTGCCGTCAAGCTCCTTCGCGGCGCTGCTCAAAGCCTCCGGCGGAGTTGCGGAGCGTATCAGCCTGTCAACCATCACGGATATTTCGCTCACAAATGCAGGCTTGTCAAGAGACCTTGCCAAAGCGTTCAGCTTTTTTTGAGCCTTTACATTTTTTAGCGCAAGGTATATCACCGCAGTGCGCTCTTCACGTTTTAGGAGAGTGCCGCTTTTTGCGCCGTACCTTGTGATAAGCTCGTCCGCAAGTTTTCTGAAGCTTATCACAGACACGCGGTTAAAATCCTTTGCGCCTAAGCTTTGATAAAGTATCCTGTCAAACTCAAAAGAAAACTGGTCGGGAACTATTGCCGTCACCTCACGCGACTGATCGAGCAGCGTTCTTATCTCTTGTGCATACATGTTGAGTTTTTCATCGGGCGATGATCCGAGTACAAGCCTGAGCATAACTTCCTCCTAAAAAATTTCTGTCACATTTACAGGTTTTATTATATACTTTGTAAGCGGTCAAGTCAATCCGCAGCTATCAGTTCTCAAAGAGCTTTGCATCATCGTTAAACAGCGACTTCACCCACTCGAAAAGCTCAAAGAAGAACAGCTTGAATTTGACCTTTTGCGGCTCCTTCACAACGGTCAGCTCCTCCGTCGAAAAACTGCCGCACTCGTCAATGCTCACCGCGCAGGAAACGCATAACGACGGGTAGAGAACGCACCACCAATTCTTGCCCTTTGCCTCGCCTATTCTGACGCAAAGCGTGTCGTAGCTTCCGAACGGCAGCTTAAAATCATCGTATTGTCTTCTGTCTACAAACGCTCTCTCGTAGCTCACGCTCACCGGCAGCGAGCAGTTATTGTCGGCAAGCTCTTTGCTTGCGGCGTCCTCTAAAGCGCTGAGGCTGCCCTTTATCAGCGTTTCCGCCTCATCTTTATTTTCAGCCTCGGCGGTTATCTCTGACGCTTTATCTAAAACCGCATCCCTGACTTTCAGCTTCAGCTCCTGATCGATTTGCGAGTCGGAATTTGCCACCACATGCAGCCTTATGAGTTTGTCCGTCATAGCCTCTATTTCGCCCACGCCTGAAACAATCTGTACGACTATGCACAAGACCAAAGACACCGCAATTGCGGCGGTTATCTTTTTGGATTTTGCGTTTGATGTTCCTTTTGTCACTGTGTTCATGCAGTCAAGTCCTTTCCAAAGTCTGTAGGAAAGTCTTGGCAGAAAAATATATGTCTATACAAAAACCGCGCCGTTTTTTCGGTGCGGTTTTAGATTTCTCATGCGTCCCGTGCGTCTTAGAACTGCAAAGCTATTTTTTAAACGCAGATATTTTTTCAAATCCGTTTCTCAGCTTATCGGCAAGCTTGAAGGCGCGGTTTGTGCCCCTTGCGACGCACCCCAAAGGCTCATCGGCAACCACACATTTTACGCCCGTGACAGAGCTTATGTACTCGCCTATTCCCTTTATCATCGCTCCGCCGCCGGTCAGGACAACGCCGCTTTCATACACGTCACCTATTAGCTCCGGCGGGGTATGCTCAAACACCGACACCGCCGTTTTTGCGATTTTTTCTATGTCCTCGGAAATCGCCTTATATATATCAAGCTCGCTCACCGGCGCCCTTGCCGGCATGCCGTTTATCAGGCTTCTGCCGGTCACCGTTCCCGCTTCCTCGGCTGAAGGAGTGAAAACACATGCATGTTTAATTTTTATTTCTTCGGCAGATCTCTCGCCTATAAGCAGCTTGTACGTTTCGGAATAATATCTGATTATATCTGCATCGAGCAGGTTTCCCGCACATTTTACCGAATCGCACGCCACAACACCGCCCAAAGAAGTTACGGCTATATCGGTAGTGCCTCCGCCTATATCGACAACCATATGTCCATACGGCTCCATGATGTCAATACCCGCGCCCAAAAGTGCGGCAACGGGTTCATCTATAAGGTAAACCGTCCTTGCGCCGGCTGAAACCGCGCTCTCAACCACGGCGCGGCGCTCGACCTCCGTTATCCTTGAAGGGACGCACATGATTATTCTGGGGTTTATTAAGCGCTTGCCTATTACTTTGAGTATGCAAAGCCTTATAAGTTCCTGAGCCATGTCGTTGTTTGTTATGACACCGTCTTTAAGCGGCTTTATAACCGCTATATGCTCAGGTGTTCTTCCTATCATGTTGTACGCATCCCTGCCGAAAGCGGCGACAGTTCTTGTGTTTGTATTAAAAGCTATTACGCTCGGTTCGTTTAAAACCGCCTTCTCGCCAGAGGTGATAATTATGTTGGCGGTCCCGAGGTCTATTCCCAAATCAAGAAATGACAAAGCCATGCCTCCCTGAGTGTTTTGTATTATTCATCCCGCCAAAGCAGCGGCGTATACTTTGCTTGCGCCTTCGTCTTTAAGCACCTTTGCGCATTTTGAAAGGGTGCTGCCGGTAGTAACTATGTCGTCGCATACCAGCACGGTTTTGCCTTTTACTATTTGCGCGCATCTTGCGTCGGCATTAGCCATATAAACCAAGTCGGCAAGCTCACGCCTTAGGCGAACGCTTTGATCATGCTGGTGAAAACTCGTATCAGCCTTTACAATCAAACCGTCAACAAACGGCACTCCAAGCTCATGTGACAAGCGCCTTGCTATCACTTCAGCCTGATTGTACTCTCTTGACTTCTTTTGCTTTTCGGACATGGGTATGCATGTGATAAGGTCTATTTTGCCTATGGAATCGTATGCTCTTTCTATTCTGTCCGCTAAGTCGGTACAAATATACCTTGCAGTGTTAAAGGCGCGGGACGACTTCAAGCGCAGTATGCCCGATTTCACAAGGCCGTCATATCTGCATGACACAAACAAGCCGTCAAAGTGAAGGCTCGAAGAAAACACCGGCAAGGTGTTGTCTGAAAGAAACTCGACTTTCTTAAAACAGCGGCAGCATATCATCTTATCATTTTTGATAGTGTCTGCGCAAAAGCCGCATCTGTTCGGATACACAAAATCGGGAATCGCGTTACGCCTGCTCATCATGCTCGTCCTCCGAGTTGTATGTGTATCCCTCGTCCCTGAGCATCGCCTCAAGGCAGGTATAGCGATTCATCTTCCTGTTGTTATTGACCATAAACTCTATTCTCTTTGCCGAGCCGACTATTACGAGCAGCTTTTTTGCCCTTGTAACGGCGGTGTACAAAAGATTTCTGAAATAAAGCTTGTCGTATCCGCCGAGTATGGGCAGTATCACAGCGTCAAACTCGCTGCCCTGGCTCTTATGAACCGTGGCTGCGTACGCAAGCTCAAGGTTATCTATGCTTGATGTGCTGTAGCTGCACACGCGCCCTTCAAAGTCTATCTCCATCACGCCTAAAAGCTTGTTGAGTTTTGTAATTACGCCGATATCGCCGTTAAATATTCCGCTGCCGCGCTCATTGTCCTTTTTCCACTCGATATCGTAATCGTTTTTGACCTGCATTACCTTGTCTCCGGTGCGGAAAGTATATGTAAGCGTCTTTATCTCTGATTTCTGCCTGTCGGGAGGGTTTAGCTCCGCCTGAAGCCGCTTATTCAGCTCTATTGTGCCGAGCGGGCCTTTTCTCGTTGGCGAAAGAACCTGTATATCCTCTATCGGAGACATGCCGTACGCCTTAGGCAGTCTGTTTATGCACAGATCGACGGTGAGATCCATGGCGTCGTCAAAGTTGAGCCTTTGCATGAAGTAAAAATCGCCGCCGCCCGTACTTCCGCCCGCATGTCTTGAAAGGTCCGGCATCTCTCCCTTTACTATTCTGTGTGCGTTAGTGACTATTGAGCTTGACTGCGCCTGCCTGAATATTTCGGTCAGCTCTATTACGGGTATCTTTTGGCTTTTGATTATGTCGTGAAGGACGTTTCCCGCGCCGACCGACGGAAGCTGATCGCTGTCGCCGACCATTATGAGCTTACAGTCCACCCTTAAAGCCCTTAGCAGCGCCTCAAACAAAAGCGTGTCCACCATAGACATCTCGTCTATTATCACCGCATCGCAGTCTAAAAGCTCCGACTCGTCATGCTCAAACCGAACGTAGTCGTCGTTTGCCGCCTTGACGCCCAAAAGCCTGTGTATTGTCTTTGCATCATAACCGGTCAAGTCTGATATTCTCTTAGCCGCACGTCCTGTCGGGGCGCATATGAGAACCTTCAGACCCTGCTGTTCAAAGAGGGATATTATCGCGTTTAGGGTTGTTGTTTTTCCCGTTCCGGGGCCGCCCGTCAAAACCATAAAGCCTTTTGAGAGGGCTGCGTTTATCGCCATACGCTGCTTTTGCTCATAGACGATGTCGTTTTCCTGCTCGGCAACGTCTATAACCTCATCATAGTTAATTCCGGTGTCGTATGCAAGGGTATTCATGATGGAAAGTCTGCGCGCTATGTAATCTTCGGCGGCGTAATACTCCTTGAGCATTACATACTCCCTGCCGCGTCTTATGTATATATACAGGTTTTCGTCGTCCGCCTCTGCATATATGCGCTTTTTTATATATTGCGGTTCTGTTCTTAAAAGCCTTGCCGCCACCTCGACAAGCTTGTCCATCGGCAGGCATGTGTGACCCGACATGGCGTTCTCGCTCAAGATATACCTTATTCCCGCGCATATTCTGAAGTCGCTTTCCGGATCAAGTCCCTTTTCTGCGGCTATCTCCTCCGCCTTCAAAAACGGAAGCTCTATCGACTGTGTGCAAAGTATATACGGGTTTTTATCTATCATCTCAAGAGCTTTGTCACCGTATTTTTTCCACGTTCTCACGCCGTACACGGAGGGTATCCCGCATTTGACAAAGTAAGCGAGCACATTTGTGAAGCCGACGACCTTTTTAAACTCCTCCGAAAAAGCTGTCGCCTTGGCTTTTGTGATTCCCTCAACCTCGGCAAGCTTTTGCGGACATTCTTCTATTATGCGCAGCGAATCATCGCCGAACTTTTTTACGATTGCCCTTGCCGTGACGGGACCTATGCCCTTTATCACGCCTCCGGCAAGGTATCTTTGTATGGATGCCGCGGTTTCAGGCAAAGACCTTATGCAGGTTTTTGCGCGAAACTGCAGCCCAAACTTAGGGTGTTCGGAAAACTCGCCGGTCAGCTCAAGCTCTTCGCCTTCCTCTACGTTTCCAAGCTCGCCCACAACCGTGAGCGGCTCAGAATTCCAATCGAGCACCACCACGGCAAAGCCGTTGTCATCGTTGCGATAGGTCACGCTGTCCACCATGCCGCTTATCGCCTTCATATTATACGAGTCTGTCATTTTCAACTGCATTTTCGGCTTTGTCCGCACCTCCTTGCTCAACTATTCCGAAACAGTTGCCGAGTTTTCTTCTCAGCGCCCGCAGCCACGCCCTGCTTTCCTCGCTGCACGCTGTATCTACAACGGTTATCTGTGCATCAAACATCGCAGTCTCCCGACTGTTTACCAGCCTTTCAAGCTGTGCCTCAAAGCACTCAAGCTCCGGACTGTAATACACCGTAACCGCGGCGCGGGGTCTTTCGGCGCTCTTATGCGGCTGCCTGAGCGCATGCCTGACGGCAAAGCTTATCAAAGCCACCGCTCCGACGGTGACAAGCACAACGGCTGCCGCAAGGGCAAGGTCTGCGCCGAAAAATCCCGTATTTACAGCTTTGAGCGCATAAAAATTCAGATTACCCAGCATATGCTTTCCTCCTTAAAACAGAATGATTCTAAAACATTCTATTCCAAAAGGGGAAGCTGTGTTCTCAAATATTATACTACACGGCGCGGTTCAATGCAAGAAACACAGTTTTTCATGCAGCGAACTTTTTTGCGGTTTGGCGTTGATGCTCTCACTTTTTATTGTCGTCAACCTCTTTTTTGGCAAGCAGGATGTTTTCCTCCGAGCGGTTATACACCCTGCCGTCCGGCGCTGTATAGTTGTCCACTATTACGTTTGTGATGTTCTGCGGTGTGACGGCGTTCTTAGGGCGGTATATCTTGACGTTGTCCTTTTTTGAATCCGCATTGTTTGCACCTCGGGAGCCGGCGGGGCTGAATGTATTTTTCATATCAAAGACCTCCGAAAACATGTACTTTGCGGCGCGCTTTTGCTGCCGCGATAATAGTTTTTGCACCGGACGCAAATCTATTCACCGACATGCAAAAAATGACGCGGTTATATCGGCAAAGCGTATTGTTTTTAATTGTGAAGTGTAATATAATTGTTTGTATATTAACGTTAAGCTGCCCGACAAAATTTCGGGCTATGGCAAAATGAAAGGACGATAAAATGAAAAAAACTTTTACCATAAACAAGCCCTGGCTTTTTGTAAAGTCCGCGCTGCTGCTGCTTTTATGCTGGCTTGCGTCATTTGTAATAGTCATGTTCTTCCCGATGTGCTATCAAAAGTTCGGCATTGTGATGTGCTTTATTTTCGGAATATGCTCTGTGGGAGCGTCGGTTTGCATTTACGGCGATTCCATGCTCAAGTTAGGAAAAAACATGCGCATAAGCGACGAGCGGAGCGGAGCCGACAACTCAAAATTCGGGCTGCTGATGGGCTTGGTTCCCACTGTGATAAATTATATTTTCGTCATCATTTTGTACCTGTCAAAGTTCGGCGTGATAGCCTATGATTTTTATCCGCTTTACAAAACTCTGACTTTCTACTTCATGCCGCTGACATACATCGCTGCTCCTAACGAGGCTGTTGTTGTAGACGGCGTAGTGCAGTCTGTAAACGTGCCCGCAACCGAGCTTTCGATCGGGGCTATGATACTCGTTACCATACTGCCGATAATATTCTTGATAACCTGCCATGTGGCGTATACGATAGCTTACAAGCGAGTTGACGTAAAAAGCAAGATTCTTTACGGCAAATAAATCATAATTGCAAAGACAACCTCATAAGTTTGTACAAACAAGTTTGAATACATGCTTTGGAGGTTTTCTTATGTTAAAAAAACTGTGGGCAAATCGCGTGGGCACGCTGATAGTGCTTTTGTGCGCATATCTATTGGTTTTCGGATTTATAAGCACTGCCGAAGAGCCCATACCGGCGATTGAGGCCGATGCTGACAGCGGTCTGCCGACGATAATATTAGACGCCGGCCACGGCGGAATAGACAGCGGCTGCGTCAGCATAAACGGTGTTGAAGAAAAGGACATAAACCTTAGCATAATGCTCAAGCTGCGCGGGATGCTCGATGCGGCGGGATTTGAGACGGTTGTCACCAGAGACACCGACAAGTCGATACACGATGTCGGCGTGACGGGCTTGGGCAATCAGAAGAAATCAGACATGGAAAACCGCTTGAAGATAATTAACTCCTACGACAACGCGCTGTTTGTATCGGTGCACCAAAATCAGTTCACAGACTCAAAATACTACGGTGCACAAATGTTTTACCCCGAAGGCAGCGCGGAAAGCGAACAGCTTGCGCAGTCTTTGCAAAGCAGCATAACATCGCGTTTGCAGCCTGAAAACACGCGTGAGATAAAGCCGGTAGGTGATGAAATATACCTTTTGCACTACGCAAACTGCCCTGCGGTCATGGCTGAGTGCGGATTCTTATCAAACCAAGAGGAAGCCGACAAGCTTGAATCGGACGAATATCAAAGCTGTATGGCGTTTTCGATATTTGCGGGAATATGCGACTACGTGTTCTCACAGGGACAGATATAAACCGGATGTAAAATGAAAGGACGAATAAAATGCCGAAACCCACAAGCGTATACGTTTGCCGCGAATGCGGTCAGGAAACACCTAAATGGAACGGAAGATGCCCGAGCTGCGGCGCGTGGAACACTCTTGAAGAGGTGAGTGTACAACCTGCGGCGAGAACCCAAAGCACAAAAAAGACCCGCGGCACCGACCTTGCGGACAAAATTGTCTCGCTTGCCGACGCTGACTGCGAGTCAGACGAAGTCAGGTATAAAACCGGTATTTCGGAGCTTGACAGAGTGCTTGGCGGCGGACTTGTCAAAGGCTCGATAGTTCTTTTGGGCGGAGAGCCGGGCATAGGAAAGTCCACTCTTTTGCTTCAAATATGCCGCTATCTCGGTCAGGACAAAGACATACTGTATGTTTCGGGAGAAGAGTCGGTAAGGCAGATAAAGCTGAGGGCGCAAAGGCTGGGCGTGAGCTCGGAAAACCTGTACTTTCTTGCGGAATCGGATGCTGAATCGATATGCGAGACCGTGTCAAAAAACAAGCCGGACATAGTTATCATAGATTCAATACAAACCATGTCCATTCCCCAAATTAACTCTACTCCGGGAAGCATTACTCAGGTTCGTGAATGCACGGGGCTGTTCATGCGCACCGCAAAAAGCGAAGAAATTCCCTTCTTTATCGTGGGTCACGTCAACAAGGACGGTGCAATCGCCGGCCCTAAGGTAATGGAGCACATAGTAGACGCTGTGCTTTACTTTGAGGGCGAGAAGAATCTTTCATACAGAATACTCCGTGCGGCAAAAAACAGGTTTGGCTCTACAAACGAAATAGGCGTGTTTGAGATGGGCGATTCCGGGCTTGAAGAAGTGCCGAATCCGTCTCAGGCGCTGCTTTCCGGCAGACCGAAAGGAGTTTCCGGCTGCTGTGTGGCATGCACAATGGAAGGCTCAAGGCCAATACTTGCGGAAATACAGGCGCTTGTCACAAAGAGCGGAATGCAGTCGCCGAGAAGAGTAGCCGCGGGTTTTGACTACAACAGAGTGTTTTTGCTGCTTGCGGTGCTTGAAAAAAGGCTTGGATATTACTTCGGCGGCCTTGACGTATACGTCAACGTGGTCGGAGGTTTGAAAATATATGAAACCGCGGCGGATCTTCCGGTAGCAATGGCGCTTTATTCATCCCTAAAGGATAAGCCGATAGACGACGACACTATAGCGTTCGGCGAGGTTGGTCTCGGCGGCGAAATACGGAGCACATCCGGCCTTGAACAGCGGATACTTGAAGCAGAGCGCCTTGGATTCAAGAGGTGCATCGTGCCCCGCCATTCGCTTAAAAACCTTCGCCCTCACGACGAAATCGAGATAGTCGGAGTGTCAAACCTGCGCCAGGCGTTTGACCTCATATAAATTATTTTACACCGCGTTTGAAAGAACTGTGCTGTCGGTGCTTTTAAAGAGTATCTTTCCGCCGAGCACGTCACAATATATCCTCCTGTCCTCATTATCGCCCGAATTTTTGCGGGAAAGTATGATGTCGGCAAGAGGATTTTCTATTTCAGCGGATATGACGCGGAATATATCCCTTGCGCCGTAGTTTTCGACGTGTGAGCGCTCAACTATGTTTGCCGCCACATCATCGGAAAAGAAAATCTTAACGCCTGCACCGCCTGCACCCAAAGCCCTTTGTGCAAGCATGTCGAGCCGGCGGCGCGCGATCTTTTCGCAGGATTCGCGTCTCAGCTTTGAAAACGGGCATACGGCGTCTATTCTGTTCATCAGCTCATATGAAAACGTCTTTGAAAGCGTGTCACGGGATATGTCCGCGCCTTCAGACGCCAAAAATCCGCAGGCGGAATTTGCGCTTGTGAGCACGTTTGTAGTGAGGATTATGACTGTATTTTTAAACGACACCTTTCTTCCGGAGGAGTCGGTCAAAAAGCCGTTGTCAAGCACCTGCAAGAGCAAATCCGTCACGTCTTTATGCGCCTTTTCAAGCTCGTCAAAGAGCACCACCGAGTACGGCTTTCTTCTCACTCTTTCGGTAAGCTCTCCGCCCTCGTCAAACCCGACGTATCCCGGAGGAGAGCCTATGAGCCTTGAAACGGAGTGCTTCTCTGAAAACTCCGACATGTCAAAGCGTATGAGGGCATCCTCGCTTGAAAACATAGCCGCAGCCAAAGCTTTTGCGGCGGAGGTCTTTCCGACACCCGACGATCCGGAAAAGATAAGCGACGCTATCGGCTTATCCGGATCTTTAAGTCCCGAACCGGAGCGTTTCAAAGCCGACACCAAAGCCGAAATCGCCTCCGGCTGGCCTACAATCCGCCGCTCAAGTTCCTTTTTTATCTTTTCGACATCGCACTCTCTGCCGCCTGATACCGGAACGCTCGACTGTGCCGACACCACTTCAAAAACATCCTGTGCGCAAACCGTCGGGGTGCTTGCTTCCTCGAATGCATACCTTGAAAGCTCGCAAAAATAGCTTTCCTTTGATATCTTTCCGCTCACATAGCTGTTAAAGGAATCGGAAAGCTGAGGCCTTTTTGAAAGGGCTTCGTAGCTTTTGAGCTTGACGCGGGAGCATGCCTCGTCGAGTATGTCTATCGCCTTATCGGGCAGATATCTGTCGGTAATCATGCGTTTTGAAAGTCTGACGGCAGCGCCGACAGCGCCGTCGTCTATCGTCACTTTGTGATGCTGCTCATATCTTGCTTTCAAGCGGCTGAGCATTTCTATGGCGGTTTCCTCGTCCGGCTCCTCCACTTTTATGACGCAAAACCTTCGCTCGAGGGCTTTATCCCTTTCGATTGTCTTTTTGTACTCGTCAAATGTCGTTGCTCCTATGACTCTCAGCTCTCCCCTTGCAAGCATAGGCTTTAATATGTTTGCCGCATCTATCGCGCCCTCTGCCGCACCCGCTCCGATGATCATGTGTATTTCGTCGATAAACAAAATTATATCCTTCGACGCGCACGCCTCATCTATGCAGGTCTTGATCCTCTCCTCAAAATCTCCGCGATACTTTGCGCCGGCAAGCAGCTGCGTCAGGCTCAATGAATACAGCCGCACGTTTTGGAGCGGCGACGGCAGATCGTTTTTTGCAATCCTCGAGGCAAGCGCCTCAACAATAGCCGTCTTTCCCACTCCCGCCTCTCCGACAAGGCAGGGATTATTTTTCTGCCTGCGCAAGAGTATGCCTATGAGCCGTTCAATCTCACCCTCTCTTCCGACGCAGGGGTCAAAACCGTCCTCACGTGCTTTTTTAACCATGTCAAACCCGTACCTTTCAAGGCTTACGGGCTTAGCGGGTTTCTCGCACTCGCCTGCCGCAGCGCTTTTTTCCACAGCCTCGGTGCAGCTTGAGTTAAGCTTTGATATGTTGCAGTTTAAGTCGTAAAGTATTCCTCGAGCGGTGGAATTCTGCTGATTGATTATGGCGTAAAGTATGTGCTCTGTGCCGGCCTTTGTCTTTGAAATGTCGCACGCGGTCTTTTTGGCAAGGCGTATGCATCTTTTAACCGCAGGAGTAAACATTGCGCTGCCAAGCTCGGTCTTTTCGCCTTTGCCTATCATCTCGCATACTTTGGTGTAGACCGCGGTATAGCTCACGCCGAATCTCAAGAGTATTGCGCTTGCCGCGCAGTTGTCCTCGGACATCATGCCGAGCAGCAGGTGCTCAGTGCCCACATATGTGTGCCCAAGTTCCGACGCTATTGATATGGCAGCTGCTATTGCGTCAAGAGCATTGGAGGTAAAGTTTTCGTTTCCGTATGTTCTGTCAAATTCAAGCATAAATTACCCGCCTTTCGTTTTGCACTTTTGCACTCGAGGTTTGCATGATTGCAATCGGGTGCGTCGCATATATTTCATACTTGACAGATATTTATAAAGCTATTCAAGCGCGGCTAAGTATGTGCTGCGCAGCATGCGCCGCGTGCATCATGGGGCGCCTTTTTCTCCGCGCTATTATTCTATGCCGACGGGCTGCTTGGCTAAGACAAAATCACGTTGTAACACATTTTTCAGGACTTCATAAACTGTACTATAAAGCAGGAGCGGCTTGCCGGCAAAAGCGCAGAGCAAGTAGCGGCGGCGCCTGTTTTTGTACTACACATTAAAGGAGACCGTTTATATGAATAACTCATGCTTCGGCGGAAACTACTGGTGGATAATCATTCTCATTATCCTTCTTTCCTGCGGTTCAGGAATGGGCTGCGGATGCAACATCGGCTGCGGATGCAACAGCGGCTGCGGATGCAACAGCGGCTGCGGATGCAACAGCGGCTGCGGATGCAACTGCAACGACTCTTGCAACAACTGCGGCTGCTGATAGTCCGCCACCGCCAAAAAACGCTAAAAGACCTGCACGGCGTGCGGGTCTTTTACTTTGACAATTCAGGTCTTACATCGCTTACATCATATTAAGCTTGACAAACGCTGTTTTATGTGAATAATTAAAAGTACAGAGTATAATCTTAATTCTATGAACATTAAAATCGCAAAGGGGGACGAACAATGGAAAGAGACTCGCTAAGAAACATGCTCTATTCGCTTGCCAGATTCGGACTTTTTATTCTCATAAACCTTTTCGGAATTGTGATAGGCAAAACAGCCATACTCGGCGTGATGGGAACGTTTTTCCCAAAGCTCAAGCTTTATGACAACACGCAGTTTTTGAGCATTATATCGTGGATACTGCCGATGGTGCTTTTGATTGCGCTTTTTGCAGACGATGCAAAGCGGCACACGGCTTACGGCAGATACAATCCGATACTTGTCTCGATTACAACCATACTGTCGGCGGCAATTTACTATGTCCCCGCGATTGTAATAGGATACATCAAAGACCCGAGAGTGATTGACGCCATGAAGCAAATATACTTCACTCACTACTGGATATCATATGTATGCGGTGACAACGTTGAAATATACGGGCTTTTGGGCTGTGCGCTTACCGCAATTATTTGCATTGTCAGCTACTTGATTGCAAGAAAAATTTATTTGAGAAAGTTTGAAAACGGCGAGTACGAGTACGAGTATGCCAAGTAAAACTAAAAAATGAGCCGATCCGAACGTTTTATCACGTCGGGTCGGCTATAATTATTTCATATTGACTTTGCAACACTCATCTGAATCACACACAGGCAAAACGGATGTGACAGCTCCGGTTTCCTGTGTGTTTTCTATGTATCCGGTTGCCCGGAAGAAGTCATCATAATCTTCTTTCGAGCAACCTTTAATGAAGATGTGGCAGTGACGCTCATCATTTTCATCGGTAATATAAATACGCTCCACAAAGGTTTGTATCAGCGTTACAAGCACATCGGGTGTGGCATTTTCAGCATACTTCCCGAAGGAGAGCAGCCGTTCCTTGATTTCTTCAATATCACGGATAGCGTACATTTGACTTTGTCTGTTGTCCTCTAACTTTTGCAGTAGCGTTTCTGTTTCGGAAAGCTCATCGGTCAGCGCCTTCACATCCTCCTGAATAAAGCGTTTCAGGCCGTCGTCCGCCTCTCGAAGATTTTTCACCTGATTGGATATTGCCGCTTCAAGCTGTGCCTTCTTTTTTCTAAGGTCTGATAATTCTTTTTCATTCTGAGACGAGCTGAAAATATCGGACGCTTTCTGATTGAGCAGTTTTTCAAAGTATTCACTGTCCTCATCGGCAAGATGGGACAACTGTTTCACCACAAATTCATCAAGCAAAACACCGTCCACCGCACGGAAAGTACATTCGCCTGCACGGAAGCCGGGACAAACATACTTGAATCTCGGCTTACCATTTGTCCAGCGGTTGGATTCCGAGATAACCCGAAGGCGTTTCCCGCAATGCGGACAGTAGACCAGTCCTGCAAGTAAGGCGTTGGTCTTTCGGTGCGGACGGTTGTATTTTTCGGCAATATCGTCCAGCATATTCTGCGTGTCGATCCATTGCTGACTTGAAATAAAGCCCTCGTGTCTTCCGACCGAGATGATCCATTCGGAAAGCGGCTTTGTTGACATCAACTGCACAAATTTCGGTGCAATAAAGGTGCTGTCTGCATCCTCAAATTTTTCCTGATCGGTCTTGTTGTAGGCAGAGATACCGTGCTGACCGTCAAACTCGGATACATCCCCACAAAGACCGCCGTTGTGCTCCAAGAAATAGTTATAGGCATTTTCATCAGCAGTGCAGTATACGGGATTTTTCAAAAGGAGTCTTGTTGTGGAAGTGTTGAACTTGCTCCCAATTTTTGTGTGATAGCCAAGCTCATTCATCTTATCTGCGGTTTTCTTGATGGAACGGGTTGCGGCGAATATCTCATAGAGCTTTTGTATCATTGCTTTTTCTTCAGGAATGCTCTCCAAATAGCTGTAAGCGGATTTGTTTTTGCCGCTGCCGGTTTTCACACGCTTCACCGTAAAGCCTGTGGGCGTATTGCCGCCCAGCCAGCGCCCGTCTTTGGCAAGTTCCATCATGTTGTCTGTGATACGCTCTGTCAGAGTGTCACGCTCAAATTCGGCAACGACGGCGAATATTTGGATAAATATCTTTGATACGCCGGAAGCTGTATTGATATTGTTGGAGCATATCAGCAAATCCACCTTGTGCTTTTCAAGAAAATCGAGCAGACGCAGAAGGTCGCTTGTCTTTCTGCCGATACGGTCTAATTTGTAACAAACAACGGCACGAATTTTGCCCATTTCAATATCGTGGAGCATACGTTGAAAATCAGGACGGTCGGAGTAATAGCCGGAAAGTCCCTTGTCCTCATATTCGAGGAAAGTGTAATCTTCATCGAGATGCAATTCTCGTTTGGCGTATTCTGCACATTGCTTGAACTGAACGCCGATACTGTCGCCCTTGTTGGTGATGCGGGATTTTCGGGCGTAGATAGCTACGCCCCTGTTATCCTCAGTATTGTATTTTTGTTTCTTTGTCATAATATCAGTCCTCCTGCTTTTTCATTATACAGCCAGACCGGTGACGCTTTCCAATGTGCGGCCGTTTTTGCAAAGCTGGCGTAAGAGTAACCACAGCGTTTCGCTGTCAAGCGCTCGGATTTCCTGTTCCAGAAATTCCATTCGCTTGTGCTGAAAAGAACGGAGGGCGTTATTGTAGTTGTTGCCAAGGTGAATGACTGCATTCATTTTAAATTCCATAAGCGCACCTCCTATCTCGAATCTCGGTCACGGTTGCGAAGATACTTACGGTAATGTTCGCAAGCCCGTATAATGAAATCTTCCGTCTTTTGTGAGTCCATGCCTTTGGGAAGAACGGCTCGCAGGCGCTCGGCAGAAACTTTGATCGTTTCTTTTTGGTTGGCTTTTTCCTCACACATAATATTTTGGATAACGGCTTTGGTGAGCAGTCCTTCACGGTCTGCCTTGTGCATACGGAAAGCCTGCGAATAGGACGGCGTGCAGTCATTTTGCTCGCATTGTTCAAGAACATCGTATTGTAACTGGTCGTCCAAATACGAGAGTTCCACGCCAACAGACAGCGCCATTTTGCCTTCATCCATAAATTCAAGAAGTTCGGGAATAAGGTTTGTTAGGCGAATATAGCGGCGCACCTGAGTTTTGCTGTCATCTGACTGCTGTGCGATTATATCCGCTGTTTCTAACTTCCGACCGACTTGGTCGGAAGTTAGATCCGAACGAAATCCCTGTCGGCTCATTGCATCAAGTTTCATCTTATACGCAAATGCCTTTTCAGAGGGCAAAATGTGTTCTCTGTGCAGGTTGCTGTCCACCACAGCAATAGCGGCGGAATCTCGGTCGAGGGCATAAATTAAGGCAGGGACTTCTGTAATCCCTGCCTTAACTGCGGCGTGTAAGCGGCGATGCCCGCTTATTACTTCATATTCATCTGTGTTTTCAATCGGTCGAACAATCAGCGGCGAAAGAATTCCTTGCGTCTGCACACTTTCAATCAGCGTATTCATTTCCTCATCGTCCTTAACCTTGAACGGATGCCCCTCAAACGGGCGAAGTTTTTCTACCGGAATATTTACCGGCTGATTTCTTGTATTTTTCATTTTCATCTACTCCTATCTAAATATCTCGCACGGGCTTTTCTTTCAAGCTCGTGCTCTTGTTTTAATAATTCATACAAATGCGGAGGCTTCTCCAAAATCTTTTCCGCACGGCGAAGCCTTTCACGAACAGGCTTCATTTGTTTGCTGATCGCCTTTCGGCTCTCTTTGTTTTGGTTCTCATCCTCCGGCGATTTCGGGCGGCGGATACGGTTGCTTAATTCTTTACGTTCATGCTCCAAATTAGATAACTGTGCTTTGCTTTCATCAATGTTAGCTTTTAATTCGGCTACGGTGTGAATGTCATTTTCTTTGAGAAAATGATAATCTGCTACAAGGTTTTTCAAATCCTTTTCCGCCGCCCGTAAATCCGGCGACAGCAGCATTACATCAGCAAGTTCGGCTACAATTTGGATTACTGTTATCACGAGATAGAAAATCGTATCTACTAAAACAGTTGCCGCATCATAGCTGTGGTCAATGGAAAAGTCAAGCCGCCGTAGCTCATCTTCCAGCGGAAACTTTTTCGGCTTGTACGGTGGACGGTACTCCAAGGTGAATAAGTGGTATCTGCTTTCTGCGTTTCTGTCTAACTGCGCCTGTACGATTTCCTTTGTAAAACCGATATTTGCAAGCCGAACAGAACGCTCCCAGTGCTTCGCTTTTACAGAAAATCGCACGGGGTCAAGCGTATATCCGAGCGCATAAAGCTGACTCTCCAACTCTCTCGGGGAGGTTGCAAAAGACAGGCAGTATTCCACATCCTCACGAAGATAGTCCCGGTGTGTTTTCTTGCCGGACTTGTGCCGCCAATATTCCTTTTTGTGCCCACCGTAGAAACTGCTGTTTTCAAGAACAGATAAACCGTGTTCCCGGCATATCTCATCAGATACCCGACGCAGTTCCTTGTGGTCACCGATTTTGTTTTGAAACTTTGCTCCATCTTTAAATGAAACGGGATTTACAACGAAATGACAATGCACATTTTCAGTGTTCAGGTGAACAGTCACAAGCACCTGATACCTATCGCCCCACATCTTTCGGGCGGTTGCTTTGCCGATTTCAAAAGCCTGCTCCGGTGTAACCTCGCCTGTCTTAAAGCTCTGTATTCCGTGATAGCCGACAACCTTGCCACGAAGCCCGAACCGCCGCTGTACGGCAACCATTTCGGCATAAGCATTCTGCTTGGAGCAGTTGATACCGCCGACATACATTTTGCGGTCGGTCTTATTATCGTTTTCAGCGTAAGAAAGCGCCGCATATAAATCGTCATCCAAATATCTGCGGTCGGTGGTTTTATCAGGATTGTCGGCATAGTCGAGCGTTGCTTTTAGGTTTTTGTATATAGGCCAGAACCCAGTAACAGCCACGTCGCATCACACTCCATTCATCGTTTTCGCCGCAAGCGGCGAAACCTCACCATTCCGTGGATGCTCCTTCTCCCCACAAAGCAGGCTTTGCGGGGACCCCGTTGAGCACCCCTTTCCCGGCAATAGAAAAGCTGCTGTAATTTCTTTCAGCACATCACTGATTTCCTTGTCCAGCTCTGGTGAACTCGCTTTGTCGGCAAGTTCACCGAGCTTTTCAAGACAAAGAAAAAGAGCGTCAGGCGGAATACCTCTCGGCTCATACCCTAACGCTCTTTGCTTGACATATTCAGTTGTACTCAGCCCACATTTTCGGGCTTTTGATTGTATTTTATCTTTTTCTTTTGCCGTGACACGCACAGCTATTCGTATATCTTTCATATACAACATTCCTTCTTTCATTTTTTTCCGGGGGATTGGGGGCAGTAAGCCCCCAAAGAACAAAGCCGCAAGAAAATCTGCGGCTTTTGATTGGGACTTTGGCACACAAAGTCCCTGCTTGTTATACCGTAGGACACGCCCCGCAGGGCAGAAAGAAAAGCGGCTGTCGGATACCGGGATTCTGGCGTATCTCTGCGCCATCCGATACCGAAAGCCACTCCCTTGCCCTTTGGGGCATATCTTCCTTTGAGCCAAACTGGCTCAGTTTTTTCTCGAAAATTGCTGTATTGAGCCATAAATCCCGCTTTTGGCTCAACCGAACATTTCAAGATCATCAAGAACACTCTTTTCATTTTCGGCTTGTTCTTCTTCGGTGAGTTCTGTCTTTGCCGACTGAAAAACAGGAGGTGCCGCAACCAACGACACCTCCTGCAATTCCTCCCGTATGATTTTCCGAATAGCTTCAAGCGAAATGCTATTAGCCGCACTCTTTCCTGAAATAGTGTCAAGAACCGCCGACACAATAAAAGCATTGCGGGAATGTTCAAGTGATTGCAGAAACTTTACTGCTTCAGCCTGTTTCGGGTCATCGGTGTCAAAACGCACATTGATTCTGTACTTGCTCATAACTTCGCCTCGGATTTCATATGTGCTTCTGCCAGATACTCATATCCTTTAGCGGCGGCACAGATGTCATCGACGAATTTTACACGGTCAGGATTCACCTTGCTGAAATTCTTTATAAGACACCCGCCGCCTCCGGTTGCATACAGCGTCATGGTGTTTTCATCATAGCCGTGATCACGAAGTCTGCGGAAGATATCCTTTACATATTCAGCGGCAATGCCCTTGATGATTTTAAGGTCAGCCGGAGCAATGTGTGCCGTGCCGGTAATCAGTACTTCGTCGATTATGGCATCGTTGATTTCCCGCTGCGTTTTCTGCATAAAGGCTTCCCGTATGCTGAGCGTACACTGATAAGTTCCAAATTTCTCGGTGAACATTTTGCCTTGCTGCGGCTTGCCGTTTATCATATACAGCACATTCATCGTGCCATTTCCGATGTCGGTAATTAAATTAACGCCTTTCAGCGTAGTGGCAAAGCTCGCAATAGCGGCATACCCCTGCGGATAGATGCGTACATCGTCGATATAGATGTGGTAATTCACCTTTTTATAAGTGAATTCCACTTTCGCATTTTTTGAGAGATACGCCTTAAATTCTGCTTTTTGTCCGCTTGTCCAAGTCAGTGGAAGTCCTGCCGCAATAACAACGTGTGCTTCGGTGAGGTTTTCCGCTTTCAGTTCCTTTGCAATAGCCGCAAGGGTGAGAACATAATAGTCCTCGTCTTTTACCTTGTCGGGAGCAAATTCTTTGTGTCCCTCACCGATAAGATAATACTGACCGTTATATGTCAGCATATCCGCCGTGAACAGCGGTTCGCTGCCGTAGGTGGATATGCCGGTTTTGAAGCAGTGGTTGGCTGTCTTCATATTGCCGTAGCCGTGATCAATACCGATAATTTTTGTTTCTTTAAATGACTTCATAATTTAATTCCTTTCCTGCGCTTTAAGCGCAAATAAAATTTTTTAGATAACTCTTGTGGGGGCAGTTATCCGATAACCCCATTTTGCCGTAAGATTTCCGTACACAGTTCCTTTTCAGCCGGCAGCACTGCTTTCAAAAAATAGTTGCAGTAGATACCGTACCGTGAAATGAGCTGAACGCATTTCGATTCTTCGCCGTCATCAAGCAACAGACAGTTACCCTTGTAGCAGTTACAGCATGCTCTGCGCACAAGGGCGTTGATTTTTGTCCGTTGCTTCGGTGTGATTTTGAGCATCATAGGTTTTAACCTCCTTTCCGTTTTTCGGGCAGTAAAAAAGCCGCCGAGTGCAACCTCGACGGCTCATTTCCTGCCTTCTGTATATATAATAACGGAAAACAGAGATTTTTTACGAAACAGCGCAACAACTAAAACTGCAAAAACGCAACAAGCTGAATTTCTTGAAAATCAGCGATGTTTACGGTATAATAGAATATATAATACTGGTGCGAACATAACTTTTTAACTTTATGTCTGCTTCAAGTCCATCTTTTGGGACATATGCCATGATAGAATAGAAGCAAAGGAGCAAAACAAAATGATTTCTGCGTTTTTCACTGCCGATTACCGTGACGGCAGAGTGGTATTCGTCGGCAAAAGCTATCCCGCCGGAGTGTTTGCAACGCACCTACTGGGTCAGTTTTATATAAACGATACAGCCGCACGAATCGCTGTGTTTCGGGATGATTTGAATTATCATATCTTAAAACAGTTAAATGACGGGTACTTGAATGTCACGGAATTTGTGAAAACGGGAGTAAATACGCTTGAAGCCTTAAAAGCATTGCCAAAACTGCGACCGTTTGACGGGATGAATATTGAAGAAATCCGTAATTCAGTAACAACGCTTTTCACGGCAGAAACCGGGCAAAAGATATGCGAATACTTTGCCGACAAGGCAAAGCTCAGTTTATTGACACAAGATGAAATTGCCGCAGGCACGGCAGACAGAATGAAAACCGCAACCGATTTAACTTTGATTGAAAACAACATCACAGAGATAAAATCGATACTGTTATTCTTCGATACTCTTGCCGATGACTTGATACTTGCACACGGGAACCTATTAAAATTTTGCAACCGCATAGACGAGGCGGAACGACTTGACGAGGCACATTTATTACCATTGGCGTTAGAAATATTCGTAGACCATCACTTTACGCAAAGCGGCAGATATATTTCAGTGCAGAAGAATGCAAAAAGCGTAACCGGAACCGTGGCAAAAAGGTTGAATTTCGACAGCTACTACAGCTTTATCCTGACAGATTTTTTTGAAGGGTTGCACTACGGACACTATCCCCGAAAATGTGAAATTTGCGGAAAGTATTTCCTTATGCAAAGCGCAAGACGGCAGAAATACTGCCCCTACGGTATTGCGCCTGAGCTGTATCGGGGCAAGAAGATTACTTGCCGAAAATATGCCGCCGTGCTGAACAGAAAAGAAAAAGCGGAAAACGATCCTATCGTATCACTGTACAATCGTCGCTGTGGTGCCATTCGTACAGAGGTTGGCAGATGTACAATATCCAAAGCATTTGGTGAAGCGGCGAAACGACTCGCTAAGGAACATAAACTGAGAGCGTTGGTGGACGAACAATATGCAAAAACGCAGTATAGAAAAGACATGAGCCGAGAGGCGTTATACGCCGAGGTGGACAGGACTTTAAAATGAAAGAGGGTGTGTGTCGGTGAAAAACGAAAAGTGGACAGAAGATTTGTATTTATACCGTATGAAACCGGCACCGCCGAAAAAAGACGATTTACAGGAATATATCGCTCTATACTGTGCTGAAAGGAACGATAAATATCTCAGTTGGTTCTTTCACTATTACGAGCCGAGACTGAACACAATCATTATGCAAACCGTGCAGGAAAACGCCATGCAAGGGCATTTTGCCGATTTGAAGCAAGCGTATGTTTTCGGCATATACAAGGCGTTGCAGAAATATGACATTTCCACAGGTGTTCCGGTCCTCATTTTCAAAGAGCATTATGTCAAAAACGAGATTGACAAGTATATCAGTACCATGCGGACAGGTTGTTCCGTGCAAAGCGTGGACGAATACCGAGCGCTGAAAAAGGCAATGGCGCTGTATGCAAAATATGAGTATAAGTTTGATGATGAAACGATAACCATAATTTCCGCTGAAATTGGAAGAAGCGTAAAGGACACCAAAGAAATCATCCGTGCCGGAATCGACAGCACGCACTACACCGATTTTTACCGTAAATACGTCGACGAGGACGGAGAGAGCACGGCAGAGGACGTGACGGTTGACACTACCTCCAATCCTGAAAGGTTATTTTTCAAACAGTGGCAGTCAGAAGCACTGTTTACAGCCTACGAAGCACTTGATTACCGTGAGCGTAGTATGGTTGCCGATCATCTCGGCTTTTGCCCGGAATGTTACGGAATATATGAGCTCAGTAAAGACGAAAACGGAAATTCGGTCAAGCTGCTCCGCAAAGGGAAAGTCTACATAGACCTCGCCGCCGAGCATATGTTATCTTCGCCCGATACAGCTTTTCAGATTGTAAACAGCGCTTATAATAAATTGCTGATTGAGCTTGCGATTGATGAGTACATCCATATTGTAGAGTTGCGGTTGACATCCGCTGACAATAACTCAGTCACCTATGAATACTGTGCCGATCATAACAACGACTGGGGCAAAATCCACTATACCTTCGGCGAAGACGATTACGATGTTGTTCGATATATCTATGCCGACAAAAAGGGTGGATTCTATTTTGCTTCAGTTGGTGAGTGGGTTATGCATAATATAAATAAGAAGCACTTTCCGAAATATATGATTATTCATATATCACAAGACTGAACTTATCTTTCGTATATAGTTTAATAAAAGCAAATATCACTACATAAACATTGTCTCTGTACTTTACACAACGATTTCTTTCTTAACTATTACTTGACAAAATCAAAAAAATATGCTAACATATAGACAAATGTTGAATTGGAGGCATTGTATTTCGTATGGATAATTTACTTAATAGCATTTCTCAGGATGTGAAACAAAAAATTTTTGAGTGTATTTCTCAAGCAATTGGCGAAGATAGACAAGAAGCCGATGCACATCTGGGGTTACGAACTCATGTGTCAGGACCCTTTTTGAATTGGGATTTAATATATAGAAATTTGATGAATTCTTTCGGTAATGAAAATGTTAAATATTCTGCTACTGTACGTGGTATGTGGACCGTATTACTTCTATATGATGTTAAAAGTGGTTTACTGATTTCTTTTATGAGAGACACGCGCCTTGACGATATTAAGCGTTCGAAAGTGGAAAACCAGCCGCAATATGTTCGTTCGTTAATCGCTCTTAACGAAGAACTTCAAGCTCCATATAAACAGCAGACACTTCTCGGCATGGAGACGGAATCTTCACAAAAGGAATCTGAACTTGCGAATATTCTTGATGATCTCTGCGCCAACTTTGATTGTCATGTAAATCATAAAGAAGTACATCATGCTCTTGTCTGCTTTTCAGGAAAGTTTGGAGTGTTAAGCTCTCTTAAAGCCTATATTTTGGATAAAGATTTAGATGTGGTTTGCGAGCAAGATTGGCTTAATACGGTTAAGCCGGTAATGAGCAATACAATCGAAACAGCAGAACAGTGCCATGACGGTCCTGCGCTTTCACTTAAGCCCAAAGCAACAAAACGTTTAAAAGAAAAAGAACTTGTTGCCTTAAAAGAACAAGAGAGTGAAAAACAAGCATAATTCCTATTTCGAAAGCGAGTTAATAATTATGAAATCATTTAATGGAAATCGCCTAAAAACGGCACGTCAATATAGGGGTTTGACAGTAGAAGAATTATCACAAAAAATCAATGTAAGTAAGCAAGCGGTCTCACAATATGAAACGGGGAAAATCGAAGATGTCCCTTTTCAAAAAATTCTTGCCATTTCCGGTGCTTTAAATTTCCCATATAGATATTTTGCTCAAGAAGATATCTCGAATATTAAAACAGGCGCAACTTATTTTCGATCATTAATGAAGACCAGCAAAAAATATCGTCTTGCGCAAGAAATCAAGATGGAGCATATTGCAACCATTTATTCTTTACTGAATGAATATGTTACTTTTCCTCAGCTCAATTTGCCGGGGTGGATCGGCGAAATAACTTCACCTGCTGAAGCGGCAAAAGAGTTGCGTAACTACTGGGGACTTGGAGATAAGCCCATTGATAACATTATGCGCACTGTTGAACAAAACGGGATTATCGTAACTACTTTTGCTACTGACACAGACGACATTGATGCTTTTAGCCAATATATTGATATGAACGATTCTGATGTATATATTATTGCGCTTTCAAGCAATAAAGAGTCTGCCGCAAGAATCAATTTCGATATTGCACATGAACTTGGACACATCATGTTGCATGAATGGAGTGAAGACGAAGAAGTTCTTACACGTGAAGAATTCAAAGCGAAAGAAAAGGAAGCAAACGAATTTGCTGCGGCTTTTCTTTTGCCGGAAACATCGTTTGCTAAAGAAGTATCATTGGATCCGCAAAAGCTGGATTATTATGTCCAGCTTAAGCGCAGATGGAAAGTCTCTGTTGCTGCTATGCTTTACAGAAGTTGTGACCTTGGCATAATTACGCAAGGCCAATATCAATATATGATGCGTGTTATGCAAAATAAAGGTTGGCGTAAGTCTGAACCTTTAGATAATACTATCAAAGCCGCAAATCCGTCACTCTTTTCCGATGCAGTCGATCTCCTACTTGTTAACAATGTGTTTACATCCAAAGAGTTTGTTGATGAACTGGGAGATATGGGACTTGCGATGAATCCAGATGAATTAGAGACTTTGCTTAATCTTCAAAAAGGCACTTTGTTAACACAAAAAACAGAACCTGTTCAAATGGTAATGCTGAAATCAAAGAAACAATAACATTGAATAGGACAAATTTTGACAAAATGTCGATACCCGTACCTAAAGAGACATACGACAAGTATATTGAGGGCGATGATGGGCATACGGTATTTTTCTTTGACAGGAAAGCACCCATGTTGGGTTGGAAAGTTGAAGAACAGAGACGGTTCTTTCATTTAAGAGGAAAACCGAGTCAAGAATAAAGCCATGGTATCAACATCATATTTGATGTGTGAATACATACTAAATCTATAGAAAGGGTGATGACATATGAAAATGAATCGTGTATGGAGGGTTCACGTTTCCTAACCCTCCGAATAAAACTTTGGAGGAAATATAATGAAAAAACAAATCAAGTATGTCCAACTCTCTGCTGATAACGCAGAAAACTGTAAGGTGTATGAGTCGCTGATGTATGAATACATTGATGAGATGAATGAGCATAGCGAACGTCCACTACCGAAAGAGTTTCAGCAGAAATGGATCAACAGCATCATTGCAATGCAAGGACCGACAGATCGCCATTTGGAATTGTGCTATGTCGGGGAAATGCCGATTGGCTTCCTTTACGGAAAAATCGACCATGAAGATCACAAGGGTTTTATAAAACCCAGATACGGATACATTATGGAGTTCTATGTAAAGCCAGACTATCGCCGCAACGGTTATGGCAGGATGATGTTTAAGCGTTTGGAGCAATTGTTCCATATTGACGGTGCGGAAATGATGTACTTAACCGCCGATCCTGTTACCGGAAAACCTTTTTGGGAATCCATGGGGTTTGTAAACGTCAATGAAAAGTCGCCAGAAAACCAACTGTATATTTACGAAAAGCCGATCACCCCCACTTCCTTTGATAGTGGAGTCCTAAAGCCCTTAACAAAAGAGATTGCCGAAGAAATCAGTAATTGGGAATACGAAAGTCCTTATGCTGTTTATAATTTCAAAGGACATCCCGATGATTGGCTTATGGATGAATCAACTTGGGGAACAGAACAGTTTTGTTTAGTTGACGGCGAAACAATTTTGGGACAAGTAGCTTGTCAGCTCGATGGGAAAGACTTGTGGGTTGGTTGGTCAATGGCTCCGAATTTTTGCGGTAAAGGCAATGGTAGCGATTTCGTAAATCGCTGTGTAAGAGAACTGCGTGAGTTCACAGGACATACCGGAAGAATACTACTAAGAGTTGCCGCATGGAATCAAAGAGCCATCCGTGCTTATCAAAAAGCCGGTTTCTCTTATGTGGAAACAATTCAAGATGAAATTGCATATACCAATCACATGGAAGACTTTTGGGTAATGGAATTGAATTGAGTTTCCCGTTGGGTTGAAATAACCCGATTATACTCAGCACGGAATATCGGGAAATTAAAATCGCCTTTTGATAGAATGAAGGCAGACAAGGAGGGATAATATGGACTGGATTATTGGATTGCAAAAGGCTATCGACTATATCGAAGATAATCTGACGGAAACGATTGATTACGAGATGGTCGCAGCGCAGAGCTTTTCATCAAGCTATCACTTCCAACGTGTGTTTAGTATTCTTTGCGGTTTCACCATCGGCGAGTATATCCGGAATCGCAGGCTGTCGCTTGCCGGTACAGAGCTGGCCACGAGTGATGCAAAGGTTATTGACGTTGCGCTGAAGTACGGCTATGAAAGTCCGGACAGCTTTGCAAAAGCATTCCAGAAGTTCCACGGTATATTGCCGTCGCAGGCTCGTAATGACGGTAGTAATCTAAAGTCCTTCTCCCGTCTTGTACTTAAATTTTCTTTGGAAGGCGGTACAATTATGAATTATCGAATTGAAACAAAACCCAAAATGATTCTTCTCGGTTACAAAAGACGTTTTGAAGGCACCCCATACGATGAGCTGCGTCATAAGCAAGAAGGAGATTTCTTCATTACCACCAGAGCACACCAGTGGATGCTTAAAGGAATGGCAAACGACAAGCTTTCTGATTATTGCGTTCTTACAAATATGGATGATGACGGATATGATTTCTATATCGCTGCCACAACAGATAATTACGAACGTGATAACCTATACAATAGCAATGTCACGGGAATAGATTTTATGGACAGATTCAAGTTTGAAGAGATCGTTATCCCCGAAAGAACGTATGCTGTTTTTGAAACCGAGAAACAGAGAATGCCTATTCCGGAATATTTCGATATTCGTAAGCAAATTGCTGCAGAATGGCTCTCAAATGAGGAATATCAGATGATCAATGCACCTGAGCTCGCTGTTTACCACTGGGGTATCGTTGGTGGTTATGCTGACAGAACCATTGAAATTTGGATTCCTATCGAAAAGAAATAATCCCTTATGCCGCCTGTGTTTTGCGGGCGGCATTTTCACGATAAACTATCCAACCGGAAGTTGGATGAAATGCGAACTCATCAAACTGATGCGTCATTGTTTTTGGAGCTGCAGATCCGTACAATATAATTGTAGCTACGAAAAAACAAATGCGAGGTGCTTATATGACTACAATTAAAATCAATGAACAGATCGCCTTTCTCAGAAAACAGAAAGGTCTTACGCAAGAAGAACTGGCCAACGCGCTTGGCGTAACCAATCAAGCAGTCTCCAAATGGGAGTCAGCACAGTGCTGCCCGGATATCCAGCTTCTTCCCGACATCGCGAAACTCTTTGACGTTTCGGTGGATGAGCTTCTGGGATATAAGACGACGGACGGATTAGGTGATATTTGCCTTAAAATCAAAGATTACTTTTCTGCATTGCCGGAGAAAGCAGCCTTTGAGAGTGCATACCGCCTTGCAGCTCTTCTGCATGAGGCGGCATCAACAGATGGTTATAAAAACAGAGTTCCTTGGAAGGAAAAGGACTATTCTGTTGATGAAGTATCATCTTGGGGACTTTCTGTATGTTCTGAACCGGAAGGTAGTACCGGAAGAAAGAACAACAGTATCTTCTTTGCTTTGGGAAATGGGCACATTCCGCCTAATGGGGCTCAAATGCGAGATCTCAAGATTACAATGGAACTGTTCTCTAATCTAAATGTGCTGAAAGTGCTTTATGCCTTATATGGTTTGACACTTTCTGATTTTGATCTTTATGTTACTGCAGATGAGATTGCAACTGCAGCCCATCTCAAAGTTGAAGATGTAGAAACTGCGATAAGAGATTTTCCTTTGACAGTCAAAGAGGAAGATGGTGTTTTCAAATATAGACTGGAAGGATCATTCTCTCACATCCCGTCCCTGCTATCTTTCTTTTATAAATTATAAAAAAGTTCCAACCTTTTCAGATTCGCGTGTCTATATGGGTGAAAGCTTTCAATGAGGTGCAAGCAAGTGAACAGACAAGACGTAGAGAAAACTATAACTGAATACCTGAAGCCCATATTCGGATTTGCTCTGAAGAGGTGTAAAAGCATCCACGATGCAGAGGATCTGTCGCAGGAGATTGCGATAAGAGCGTTCCGTGCGCTCCTTGTCAAGGATGACGTCGCGGACATGGGAAAGTTCATCTGGACCGTTGCCCATAACACGCTCAGCAACTATTATCGTGACAGCGCAAAAAGTATGGTCGGTGTTTCTATTGATGAGGTTGCGGAGCTGATTGCAGATCCGTACTCTGAGATAGATACCGACGACAATCGTAACGCTATCCATCGTCTCCAGACTGAGATTGCTTACCTTTCTAAGCTGCAAAGAAGAATAGTGATTGCGTATTATTTTGAAAATCGCAAGCAGGCAGATATTGCCAGAGAACTGGATATTCCTCTCGGCACTGTCAAATGGCACTTGTTTGAAGCAAAAAAAGAATTGAAACGAGGTATGGATACGATGAGAAAAGCAAGTGAACTCAAATTTAACCCTATTAAATTCCACTCATACGGTGTCAACGGTTCCGTAGGCAAAAAATCTCCCGATGAGTTCTTCCGTTCCACACTGGCCCAGAATATCTGCTATTGTGTGCGTAATACGGCAAAGACCATTAACGAGATTGCCGATGACCTGGGTGTTTCCCCCGTGTACGTAGAAACAGAAGTTGAATTCCTTGAGGAATACGGCTTCCTGCAGGCACAAAAAGATAAGTACATTATCAACTTCATCATCAGCGAGCCGACTGCAGAACTGCTTACCATGCAGAACGATATGTACAAGCGTGCTGCTGAGCTGTTTGCGAACGATCTGTATGATGAGTTGACCACTTCCGGCATCCTTGACGATCCGGACATCTTATGTGGTCAAACTGACGCTCCCATCTCCTTGACTGAGTCACCTAAAGCGGACCGTAATTTCATTCTGTGGACGCTGATTCCTTATATAGCAGCTTGGTCCGGCGAGAAACTGATGGATGAGAGCATTTCTTTTGAAGAGGTTGCCACAATCCGTCCGGATGGTGCTCATAATATCTATCATGCGTCTGTAGTGCCGGATGAAATGGTTCTTCCTGATGACTACGTTTATATGAGAAACTGGTGCGGTCCTATGTGGAATAAGGGTGATTACCAGATGATGTGGCAAATTGATTCGGAATGGTCTGATAGAGCGCCCGTAAAAGAGCGAAACATCCCTGAAGAACAAGAGCGAACAATTACTCTCCTAAATTGGGAAAAACACAATTTGGTCTCTAAGCACGATTACGCATGGCTTGCAGAACGTGGTTATATCAAAACCAATGGCGATTATGACGGACACTTCAAGTCTGCATGGCAGATTGTTGTGCTGGCAAGTAAAGAGATTCAAAATAAACTTCTTTCCATCGGAGATCGTATTAAAGAAAAGTACCAGACTGAATTTGATGCGCTGAAGGCGCCTTATGCCGAGGCTGTACTGGAATCGGTTCCTGCACATCTTAGAAAGATAGAAGAGTATGAGTTACAGTTTGTATTCCACGCTGACGGATGGTTCCTGTTACACTGCATCACCACGCTCTTGAAGAATGGCAAGCTGAAGGAGCCTACCGAAGGACAACGAAAAGCCTTAACCACACTGATTGCCAATGTGTAAGCAAATGGGCCGCTGTAGGTTTTCCTGCGGCGGCTACCCCTGTTTCTGCAGAAATTTTTTGAAAAAACATTGAACCGAGAAGCTATTGTTGCGACCTTGTAGGTGAAAGCTTTCAAAAGAGGTACCGAAGATGCAAAGCAAAGACTTAGAAAACTACATAGAATTCCTGTTATCTGTAGCCCTACAAAGATGCGGCAATATATATGACGCTGAGGATTTAACACAGGAGACACTTCTTGCAGCACTGTCATACATGGCACGGGGCAAAGATATTCAAGATGTAAAAGCGTGGCTTCTCGTTGTTATGGGGCGGAAATTCAATGATATGCTCCGTAAAAGATATAAGCAACCAATAGTCAGTATTGGAGATGACTTTGATATCGTTGATGAGAATACAACAATTCAATTAAATGATGAAGACGACGAAGCTGAGAACGTTCGCAAAGCGGTTGCATACCTTGCCAAAAACTATCGCGAGGTTATCGTGCGGTACTATATGAACGGTCAAAGCGTAAGTCAGATCGCATCAGAATTGGGCATTCCTGAGGGAACTGTAAAAAGCAGATTGCATCTTGGCAGGGATCATGTAAAGAAAGGAATCAGCGATATGGAAAAATACACAAAGCAAAGTTATTCACCTATAACACTTCATATTTCTTATAGCGGAAATCCCGGATTAAATGGTGAGCCGATCACTCTTATCAAAAACGATCTCATTGTCCAGAATATCCTGTGGCTGGCTTACTCTAAGCCGGTAACTATTGAGGAGATTGCATTGTCTATCGGTATTCCGGCGGCATATGTCGAACCCATTGTTCAAAAGCTGGTAGACGGTGAACTAATGAAAAAGGTTGGAAACAAAGTCTATACTGACTTTATGATTTCGACTTTGGATGATAAAGAAAAGCATATTCCTGCTCAGAAAAAGTGTGTACATGAGAATTTTGAGTTGTTTTGGAATGCTATAGAAAAGGCCCTTGTGAAGCTCCGTCAGTGTGAGTTTTACGAAAGGTGTTCATTTGATGCAAGGAACTCTCTGGAACTGTATGTTGCATTCAACTGTCTGGATTATGGAACGTATATGACCTTCTCTGAAATATTCAATGCGAAACAACAATTTAATGAACGTCCTAACGGAGGACGATGGATTGCCTTTGGCCACGTTAATTTTAAGGAGTTTGATTACAAGGATCATATCGAGTTGTTAGCACATTCTTATTCAGGTGAACGTGTTGCAAGGTTTGATAAATATGCCAACTGCGAGACGCTTGAAATGCACGTGTATGGTGCCGACGGATTCCCGTGTTATCCATATTATCATTCGACCGATTATACATTTTTCCCTGAGAATACCTTTGTTGATGCAGAGATTACGAAGTTGCTCTACATTATGCACACGGGAATTGATCCTGAAAGTGTAGGTTTTAATCCGGAGTATCTCAAAGCTATCCCTTGGCTCACAAAATGTAAGATATTCCGTGAGGAAGTAGGAAAACCAGTTATCAACATTCCTATTCTCAATAAGGATGAGGCACAGGTTCTGTGGAACCTTTGCACGGAAGCAAAGTACGAAATGGTAAAAGACCTGAAGGAACTGCTCACCGAGTTTTTCAAAGGAAAGAAGCAGGAAATACCTGCACACCTGGATAGCGTACCTCTGCAAAAACAATATCTGTATGCAGATAATGCTATGCTCTTTGCCACAATAAGAGAGGCTATTTCGAGAGGTAAGCTGCATGACGGTAATTATGACGACGATAGTAACGGCGTTAATCAACCCCCTTGCCCTATGGTTTTAGTAATTGGATAATTATGTTTTGACCGCCGCAAGATTTATAAATAATTTTTGCCTCTGCGGACACAAACCGCAGAGGCTGTCTTCTTTATACATATATAATTCCTGTATTAACAATTTCTATTGCTCGATTTCTGATACTGTTAATTCGCTGTACCCACTCCATTTGATTTTCTGCTTTGAGCGTTTCGGATACGCCCTCACGTTCTGCCATCTGTTTTACAAGCCGAAAAAACATATCTTCAGCCTGCTGGTCTATTTCGACAAGATAACTGTTCAGCTTACCGCTTGTCAGTAGATTAAGATACAGCACTTTGCGGTTTTGCTTAATATACCGCAAATGCCGCTGTCCCCATATACCGATAGGCTGCTGTTCTTTCTCCGGCAGTTTTATGCAGGGAATGTAATAATCACCCTGAAGTTCGTACCAAAGACCGTTCTTTTCATCATAAATAACTTTTTCCATAATCACATCTCCTTAAAAATTACTTTAAATTTCTTTTGCTTTGCTCCAATGATTTTCAGCAGAACTTCATCCACCGCATCGGTGTACTTGCCGTCGACAATAAGCTTGTTTCTTAATTGGTTCAAGCTCTCAATCACAAAGCGCCGTTCCTGATTGTTTAGTACAAGATAGTATTTTTGTTTCATCACCGATTCTCCTTTCGCTTTCTACTATCATTGTACCGTAGGTGACCGAAAGAATCGAATGTGCGGATATAAACAATGAGCGTACCCACCGTTTCGGGTGAGCACGCTCAATATTATATTATATTTCGGGATAAATAGCTTTTAGCTGCTGATACATTTTTCGTGACGGTCTGCGGTTGCCCGCCTCCCATTTTGCATAGATGCTCGGGCTGATACCGGCTTTTTGTGCGAAATCAACTTGGTTAAGTCCATAACGCTTTCTGACCGTATGTAATATTTCCGTATATGGCGCACTTATGAAAATGCAGAAATCATCAAACAGCAGTTCTTCGGATATATGCAGTGTTTCAGCCGCAGCTATGGAAATTTCATACGGTATCGGGAAACGCTCCTGTTCATAAGCAAGAACTGTTGCCGGTACAATGTTTAACTTCTCTGCAAGTTGCCTTGTGGTAAGCCCACGCAGTTGGCGATAGTACCGCACATATTCTCCGGGACTGTTTAATACGTTCAATGATTCAAAGGTAAATATCAAGTGCATCAGCATTTTGCCGTGCCGGTATTCATACAGCACTGTGTGATTGAGAATAGTATCGCATTAGCGTAAAAATATGCGATATGTGTGCTCGGTTACGGTGCAGCTTCCGGTATAGTCCCTCTGATCTTTGAAAGATATATGTTCACAGGTGAGAACTCGCCGTCTGCCACAAGCTTAGCATTCACGTTAAACTCAACTCCCTTTCCCGATGAAAGCGGGAGCCTGAACGACGCCATAAATCCCTCGCCGACATTTGTGTCGATTATGAGCTTTGAACCTATCAGGTCGCAAAACCTCTTCACGATCGACAAGCCGCCCATGTATTTTTTGTTGTTGAGTAACTTTTCAAGTATGCCCTTTTCCATTCCGAACCCGTTATCCGAAACGGAGAAAACAGAATTTTCAGACAGCCGTACAATTTTGATTGTTATCGTTCCGCCTTCCTCGCTGAGGTTCTGGGCGGAATTGATTATTAAATTCATGACGCAGTCCACAAAGCATTCAGCGCTCAAGTAAGAGCACACGTTGTCGTCGCAGTCGAGCAATAAATTTATATTTAAGTTTCTCATCTTTGACTTGCACGCATGAACTATGTCGTTTAACAAATGGCTCACGTTTACATTGCCCATATGCGCGCCGTTAATGCGGTCAAGCGCTTCCTTGTTAATCAGCTGTCCCAAAACATTATAGCAGCACCTCGACAGCCTTGTTGCAAACTCCATGCTATCATACATCTCTTCTTTTTCCATCTCATATGAAAGCTTTTGGGCAATCGCTATTGCTTCGTACATATTTCTTTTGATTATAAACACATCTTTATTTTCTAACATCTCTAACGTAGACATATCAGCTAAATCAGTCACATCAGCACCTTCTTTCCACCCGATGACCTTTAAAATCATGCATTTAAGAAAGCTTCGGATTTCAACTATTATATCACATAAACTTGACGGCGTAAAGTAAAAACATTTGCCAATCATGCGGCAGAGACCATTCCCCCACCGACAGCACTACTTATCGCCTGTTTTGATATTATACCAAGTTTTAAATTATAAATCAATACTTTTAGCGTTTCTTTCTTCCTATTAGAGTGTGTATGTATATGCGCGGCTGACCTATACTGATAGTGTGCTATACACACTGATAGGAGGTGCAGTAATGGAACTTGGAACGATAGGAAGAAACATCAGAAAATACAGACTTGAAAAGAAGCTACGGCAGGAGGATCTTGCCGAAAGAGCGAATTTAAGCATTAACTATGTAGGAGCGATTGAGCGCGGAGAAAAGATTCCGTCACTTGAGTCGCTGATAACGATAATAAATGCGCTTGGGGTGTCTGCGGACATGATACTTGCGGATGTGATAAATACCGGCTATGAGATCAAGACATCTATGCTGTCCGAAAAGCTGAGCAAGCTTTCAAAGGACGACAAGAACATGGCATACGATATGATAGATGTATTGCTTAAGTACAGAAAGAAGCGATAGATAGTCAAGCAGTGGCGTAAGGCGAAACGCACTTTGCGCGATAAATGAAAAAGGGCGGTCGAAACCTCGATCGCTCTTTTTTCATAGATTCACTTTGTGACATTTTCAGCGGCAGCTACCATCTAAAATAACACGACTCTCAAACATACATGATCGCTAAATTAAAAGTCAATATGTTTGACTACCATCTAAAATAACACGACTCTCAAACCTCAAATTGAGAAAGCGC